>Ga0208644_1001432_pt1 | contig 19970 bp, 24 predicted proteins | sample VirMetDEL_Nov_18_FD_184517 | JGI IMG/M metagenome (GOLD analysis project Ga0208644, IMG submission 184517) | Aqueous microbial communities from the Delaware River and Bay under freshwater to marine salinity gradient to study organic matter... | ecosystem: Environmental > Aquatic > Marine >...
CGAATTGGGATGATTACACTTATCATGGTATAGCAAGTACCGATGCTAGCGGGAATCTTAACGACTCTATTTCTATTAATAGTTTCAATGATATAACTTTAAGATTAGATAGCAATAGTAATAATTCAGCCAGTTATTTGCGTATTATGAATAATACGAATACTAATTCTACTATTGCTTATATAGGTTTTGATGGTACTTATTCTACTGCGCAATTACCATCTCTTGTTGGGATTAATTCTGGGCCTTCAACTAGTTATAATTTAAATGTAGGCGGTAGTGGTTATTTTAGTGCTGGATTACGTGCTGATGGGAATGTTTGTTTTCCAGCAGCTGGCAATCGTATGAATGGGCACCATTACTTTGATGCTTATGATGTTAATGGTAATCATTATCCTCATTATGTTCAAGGCTCAAGTAATAATGGAGCTAAGATTAATATGAGAGTCCAACAATCAAGTGGCGCTTATGATGTGTTGCTTATATGTGGTGGTAACGATACCATGACATGGAGGGGTTCTAAAATATGGACTGCAGCAACTGATGGAGTTGGTTCTGGTCTTAACGCTGATTGCTTGGATGGTCAACAAGGTAGTTATTATTCTGATTATAACAATCTATCTAACAAACCAACAATACCTACAAACAATAATCAGTTAACTAATGGTGCAGGTTATATTACAAGCTATACTAACTATTACTTAAATGGTATTACTAAATCTGGCAACATGTTAATTTTCTGTGTTAATGGTACTACTAACCAGTGTTATACTTTTGGTTCTAATGCTTTCAATAGTACAACAATACCTACTAACAATAATCAGTTGACAAATGGAGCTGGTTATACCACCAATGTTGGCACGGTTACATCTGTTGCATCTGGAACAGGCCTAACCGGTGGGCCAATAACAGGCTCTGGCACTATTGCTTTAGCAAATACTACCGTAACTGCAGGTAGCTATACTAATAGTAATATTACAGTAGATGCTCAAGGAAGAATAACATCGGCTTCTAGTGGCTCTGGAGGTTGTACTCCATCCGATGCTCAAATTACATTTAATTACGGTGCTTGTATTTGTGGGTATGTTAACCCTGATGCTTTCACTCTAAATCAATCATCTGCTGAGTCTTTCTGTTTCGCGCATAGAACTGGTGGAGCGGGATCTGGTACTTACAGTGGTGGTGTAAATAGTATAACTCTTGACTCGTATGGCCATGTTACAAGCGTTTCAACGGGTTGCTCTGATTATCGTGTAAAAACAAACGTGCAGCCATACACTATAGGTTATGAAGCTATAAAACAGGTAGGTACATATCAATATGTTCTTATTAATGATGAAAATAAAAAATGTCATGCTGGTATGATGGCCCATGAGTTGCAAGAAGCCGGGATATTTCATGGTCCTTATGGTATTAAAGACGAGATTAATGAAAAAGGAGAGCCTATTTACCAGACTGTAAATTACAGTGAACTAGTTCCTACCTTATGGTCAGCTTTAAGAAAATCAATAGATAAAATAGAACGATTAGAAAATAAAGTAGCAGAGCTTGAAAATCGTGTAAATATCTTAGGACAATGCGTAACAGAATAACATACGGCCAAAGTTTAGTGCTGTGCTCTCAGCCGCCAGCATTTCAAACAAATACAGGTAATGTATCTGGATTAAAAAGAATTCAGGACGTTAGCGTGGATTTTTCTTTTGCGCGAGAGCGTTACAAGCAAATTGGCAGTGAAGATTTTGTTGGCGATGTGCATTTGCGCAATGCAGATGTAAAATTAAATTTAAATTACTATTATAGTAATGGCACAAACGAAGCTTTAATGGGGCTGAATGTAGATGGTACTAGCGGTCATGCATTAAAATATGTCAAAAAACAAAATCAAGATCGTAATTACTATATTCTTCATGGTACAGGAGAAAATTACGAGCCATCTAACGAAGATGATTTTGTGAATTATTATAATGTTATGGGTCTAGGAAATGCTTTTATTGATAGTTATTCTTTTTCAGCTTCAGTAGGAGCCCCAATAGGTGTGCAAGCTAACTTTTCTGCATACAATATGCAGCTAGATGATTATAATGATTCTAACGGCGAATATATACCCGCCATAGATCCATCTAACGGCACTATTTCCACAACACACAAATACAAAATACTTACAGGCAATATTACAGATACTACAAATTTAGATGGGTATATTGATGCAGCTTTATCTCCAACAGAAATACAGCTTGTTTTGCCTTCTAATATGAATGTTCCGGGGCTTGAATTTACAGGTAACGGTCAAATGGCACATTTACAGTCTTTAGAATTAGCATTTAATATTGATAGGCATGATTTATATGGATTTGGAAGCATGTATCCATATGGTAGAAGAGCGATATTACCTGTTTTAGGATCTTTAAATTTTTCTGCTGTAGCTAGTGAGTTTACTACAGGAACTTTAAACACAATAATAAACTCTGGAGAAAGAGAATTTGATTTCACTTTTAACTTCTTAAACTGTAGTGGCCAAACAGGTTTACAGTTGGTAGTTGAAAAAGCAAAAATGGACTCCCAATCTTTCAGGGAGTCCATTGGGGACAATGCCGCCGTGGATGTTGCGTTTTCTTTCCCTATGTCGAGTACGACAGGGTTTAGGATGAGTACTCCACCTTTGATTTTAGATCAACCAGAAGGGCCTTCTGGACCTTTAGTGACTACTGCCACAGGTAAAAACCCTATTACTTATAAATGGTTCGATGCAAATTATGATACTCAAGTAGCGACGGGTCCAAGTTATACCCCAGCTTCAGAGGGAGATTATTATGCTGTTGCGTATAATGATTTAGGATCTGGCATCACCAAAACCACTCATTTTGTTCCTTAAAAATCTATTTTGACGTTTTTGGTTTCAATAGTTTTAGGCTTGTCAGCTAAATGCTTTTTGCCTGTTTTCTTTTCGTAATTGTCAAAATATTTTCTTTTGAGTGGATCTTCTCCGGTAGCAGACTGAGCAGCTCTTTTTTCGCTTAACTCTCTAGCATGATTTTCCATGTCACCATAAGTACCTTTCATGTCAGCTGTTCTGTTAACAAAAGAATTTTGATCCCATGGGTCCACCGATTTAGTGCTGGTGTGGCCCATGCTTATTTGTGGTAGATCATATATACGCTCCCAGCAATCTTCATCGCCGCTTTCACCTTTGTAATGTTGATAATCTTTCATCTTCATTACGATGTCACGGATTTCTCCTGTCTGGGTGTTTTTAAAGCTGTATATCATTCGATCTTAATTTCTACACCTTGCTCTTCCACTCTTTTAGGAAGATTCAAGGTTAACACTCCGTCAACAATTTTAGCGGAGATTTTTTGTGTATCTACTTTTTCACTGATTCTGAATCGCTGCAACTCTTTTCCATCTTCATTTTGCTTTTTAGAAACAATGGTCAGGACGTTTTTATCGCACTTGATAGCGATGTTCTTTTTATTGTAGCTAGGAACGTGCACTTCGAATGAATAGCCATCGTCAGTTTCTTCATAAGCATGAAGACTGCTTGTTTGGTGTGTGGGCCAAAAATCTTTCACACGATCAATGCTAAAGGATTTATCCAGATCATTCAAGATCTTTCCCAATGATAATGAGACACTGTTTGTCATATACCAACACTATAGAAAGAACCGTGCCAATTTAAAAAACCTTGATTTTACTGGGGTTTTTGCATATGTGAGACATCGTGACACTAAATAATTAATTCATTTTGTCTCATCATCGTGTCTCACTTTGTCACATCAGTCGAACAAATCAGCAAAGAAACCTTTCTTAGGAATATCTTCAGGATTCTTTTCTGCGCGAACTTTAGCTTTGTTTAGCTCATGTTCTGTGAACAATAAACAATGTTCTTTACCATTGGTGTCTACCCAAATAGCGTAGTATTCTTCGTTAGCGCCAAACTTTCTGTTCTTATTGGCTACTGTAATGATTTTTCCTTGCTTTGCTTTAGCCATTTTCTATAACTTTCTTGATTGAGTTTAAAGTATTTTCGTAGGTAAACTGTTTGGCCATTTTAAGGCCACCTTCATTGGTTTCTTTATGAAGATCTACAGCCATGTCCATAGCTGTTGAAACTTGTTCTTCATCGAACGTGTAAATTTCTCCCTGATTCCATTTTGAGTTACGATTAAAAAATAATCCATCGTAAGCTTCTTCTGTGCCTTTAGGTTCAAGAAGAATGCTGTTTTCTTTCGTAGCCCAAGATGAATGACCAGTGTGATTGTAGACGATAGACCACTTGCCTAACGCTGTAGCATTAAATGCGGGTAGATTCCATCCTTCAGCGCCACTAACTCCAGTAAGATCAATATGAGCAGAATTAAGTAGATGATTGACTTCTGAGTTGGTCTTTAGGTGCGGCAGAAAATTAATATTACTGTAGTGTTTGCCATCAACAATAGAGGATAGCAATGTGGTCATATCTTTTTCTTTTAAGAATGGGTTAGTGATACAACACGACAGTAAGTATTTGTTATCGTTGCCGTATTTCTTTAGCCATAACTGGATTACTTCTTTTGTGTGCTTACGTTTTTCAAACTTACCCATCAAAACAAAATGAATTTTATTTTTGATGAGAGGTTTATCAATAGGTTTAAAATCAGGATCTAGACCTAAATTGATTTTGTATAGATTTTTGCAACCTTGTTTATTAAAAGCTTGAATAGAAGATGATGCAGTAAACATTGTGGAATACTGCATATCTACAATTTTCTTTTCTGTGTAAGTGGGTTGGTTTAGTTCATAAAAAGTAAGTAGATGATTTTTGCTGCCAATACTTCTTTCAGCACCATTAAGATGCCACAGCGTTAATGTAGGAAGATCTCGATCAAGATTGTGATATCTGTATTCAATAGAATTCTCAATCCAAGATTTAAAGTCTTCGTCTATTTTATCAAAAGCACTGTAATCAGGTTCACCAATAGGAAAAATAACAGGTTTATCATCCTGCTTATACATTTCTCGCAGAATGTTGTAAGTTACATTGCCAAAAGATAAATTATTAATTGGTGCGTTGAAAATTAATTTCATGCTTAGATAAATGTTTTCTAATGTATGGTAGCGCTTGGTTGTGAATATTGATGCAGCCCTGAATTGAAAGATTTAATTTTTTACCAACTTCGCGCCACGGAGTAAGCTTGTTATAATCAGGGTCGAGATACCGCATTTCAAATATCTGCTTTACTCGTTCATCAGGATGCTTTTTTAAAATACCAAATATTTTATCAACCGTGTTAGGGTCAACAAACATATCTTTTGTGTTTGCTTTTTCAAACTCTAAAGCTGGTATTTCTTTTTCTTGCGGCAAATAATATTTCTTGTTTTTGTTGTAGAAGTTTAAGCAATGATATTTTGTTTCATTGCCTAAAAATGTACTGAACTTTGTTCCCCGTTCTTGATTGTATCTTAAGCAAGTTCTGTAAAATAAAAATTCAATATCGTCTTTTATTTCTTCGCGGTAATATGTGTTTTTAAAAGACATGGTATAATTGTTAACCATATCGTAAAAAATACCACTATGGCGGTTGATCAACTCATAAAGAGAGTCTTGTATGTTGATATTGTGTTTTAAGTTATCAACTAAATCTAAATCACTACATTCGTCAAACATTCCAAATTTGTTTAAAGAAAGACTCTACTATTTTAGGTCCTTCTACATCAAAGTTATTCATTCTTGACCATTCAAAATAATGAGTGGTTTTATTTTTAAGAGATATTGTTTCTTGTTCAATATACCCTTGAGGCTCACAGCCATCCTGATGAATATAAATTGAGATGCCTTGAGAATTAACCCATTCAACTTCATTTAAAAAACGAACATCAGGTATGATTGTTATAACACCTTGTTGAGAATTTTCAAGTACTTTTTGTTCTATTTTTTTAATCCAGCGATTTTTATCGATTTTTTCTCTAACAATATCTGTTCCCCAACAAATCAACATGGGTCTGATTATTTCTTTTTCAGCGTTATCTTCTGTGAAAGCAGATATCCCAAGTTTATCTTTCAAGAACGGATCTAGATCCTTTTTCAACTCATAAGCAAAACTTGCTTTCTTGAATATTTTTTTGTTTAAAGAAACAAGAAATGATCCAAAACTGTCTTTGCCGCATCTTGCTACGCCGCATAGCCCGATTACCCTAGGAATCATACGCCAGTGCTTCCAAAGCCGCCTAAGCCGCGATCTGAAGGAGGGAGATGGATTGAGAACTCAACATGAGGGTGAAAATGTGTCATCCAAACAAGCTGCCCGATTTTATCTCCACGCTGATAGATCTTTTCTTGGTTTATTTTGGTATAAACTTTCCCATCCTGCACCACAAGATCTTCTGGTTGGATGATGTACTTGAATCTTAGCTTGATGCTGTCGCGGTATCCACTGTCCACAACGCCCACAGAATTGGCCAGAGCGAGGTTATACTTCGAGACTGAGCTCCTAGGGTAGATCTGGGCATAAAACGAGTCCAGAGGGGCAATATGGACGTTTGTGTCGTATTGGATGTAATCTATCGACTCGAACACAGTCTTTGAGTTTTTCTTTTTGGTTCCGACAATTTCAGGTTCCGCATAAGAAATGAGATCATATCCCGCATCTCCTTGATACTCAGGACGTTTTAAAGTTTGAAAATCTGGATCTGTTTTGATTTGAACTATCATAAAGTTTTTTCTTTCTATAGGTTACCTTTCTATAGGTAACCTATCTATAGGTATTCATTCTATAGGTATTCTCTCTTATCTATAGGTAACCTTTTTATCTATAGGTATTCTCCCTTTCCTATAGGTTACCTCCCTTTCTATAGGTATTCTAATACGGAAAAAAAGTTTGTCAACTATTTTTCCGTGTTCTTTTTGATCAACATCTCAAGATTGCGAGAAAGCTTAGGAAAACCTGCATCTAGGATAACTGTGGGTGCATAAAAAATCTCAAGATCATGCTCCGTGGTGGTCTCCAAATCAGATAAATCGCACACACAAATCACAGTTGACAAGTTGAGATTATCCTTGTAGTTTGCATAGGCCTTACGGAAGCCTCTCACGGCGGCTTCTTCTTTGGTCTCACAATGAATCACGGTTTGCCAATCGCTGGCAGACACCAAATAAAATCTTTTTTTACTTGAAATATTTCTTATCATAAAAATAATAACCCTAGTGACTGATAGTTCTGATAAAATCTTAGGTTTGTTTTGCACCGTTTACAAAGGTGAACGGTTTATAAAAGAATACCTGAATAATCTTATAAGTCAATCTGTATTTGAAAAAGTTAATTTTTATATTCTTGATTGTGCATCTCCAGAAAGTGAATCTGAAATAGTAAAAGACTATCTTAGATTTTCAAATATCAAATATAGAAGACTTGATGAAGATCCGGGGCTTTATGCAGGATGGAATATTTGTGTTGATTGGTGTACCGAAAAATATATCGGTAACTGGAATATTGATGATAGAAAAACTCCATGGTCAACAGAAGTTTTATTAAACTCATTGTTAGCTGATGATTCTTTAGATTTGGTATATGGAAAAACTTTAGTGACTACCAAAGAAAATGATTCTTGGGATACTTGTAAATCTAAAGATGTTTATCCTTGTTTACCTCACAGTTTTGAAAATCTATTGAAGAATAATTCTCCACATTGTATGCCGATATGGAAAAGAAACCTTCATGAAAGATTTGGTTATTTTAATGAAGAATACATGACGGCATCCGATACCGACATGTGGCTGCGAGCATGCAAAGGTGGAGCTAAGATGCAGTTTATTAATGAAGTTGTAGGTTTGTATTATGAAAACCCTACAGGTCGATCAACAAATCCTGAAACTTTAAAAGAGATGATCGCTGAAGTAAATCAAGTAAGAAATTTATATAGATGAACATTATATCTTACAGTTTATTTGAGCCTAAAACTCAACACAGCCACAGGTTCTGGGATGCAAATAACGGAGAAGAAAACCGGTATTGGTTCAATATAGAATCTTTATGCATCATAAATAAAATTCTGTATCCTGATTTTACAATGAGGATATATGCTTCTGAAAATATCAAAAATAATAAATCTTACCCTGTTTTAGAAAAACTTCAGCAAGAAAAAGATTTGCAAGTTTATTTTTCAGATGAAGAGTATTCCAATCATGAACCAGCTTCATGGAGAATAAAGCCGTTATGGGATTCAGATGTTGATCATTTATTAGTAAGAGATTTAGATTCTGTTCCTAATATTGATGAATATAAAGCTACAAGATATTTTTTAGACTCTGATTATACCGTAAGCACTATCAGGTCTCACGAAAATCATTATCAATATCCATGCAGGATGTTAATAGGATTATCTTCTTTTAAGCCAAAAGAAATACCAGAAGATATATTGTGTTCTGACTTTGAAAGCTTTAGGACAAAATATACCCCAGATGAAAACAAATGGGACAACGATCAAATAACTTTGATCAAAGCATTCACCGATACAAATGCTGTATTTACAATGCTTAACTTTTTAGATTTTAAAATAAACAATCAGAACAATGATCCTGATTTTAGTTGCCAGTCAGGCTCACGCAAAGATATGGATACAATAGAACTAACAGATCAGCAGAAACAGCTGTTGTGTTTAATAGACGAATACAAATTGTCAAATTGGGCTGGGCAACCATGTGATACTAGAGGCTTGTTCACTGAGAAATTAAAGGATATTGATCGTGATACTTGAAGATAAAAAAATAATATTTATCCACATACCCAGAACTTCAGGGTCATCAATAGAAACTTTTTTTGGTGTTCATTTTGATGCTGTTTCTGTTTATCAAAAACACCTGAGAGCGAGCTCTATAAAAAAACAGGTAAAAAGCGAATGGGATAGTTATTTTAAGTTTTCCATAGTTAGAAATCCTTTTGATAGAGTCGTTTCGATGTACCATATGCAATGCTTTTCCTCTATCAATATAAATTCAGGTAAAAGTCTTAGATTTTTTATTGAAAACTATCAGCCAGCACACCACGAAGAAGGCTCAACTTGCTCCGACTACATAGATGAAAAAATTGATTTTATAGGAAGATTTGAGTTTAGAGATGAAACTATAAAATTGCTATCTGAAAAAACAGGTATTAATATTAATAACAATTTTAAGTTCGACCCAGATAAAACCCCTGAAAATAGACAGCATTACAGCACATATTTTGATAAAAGATCTGCTGATTTAGTAAGAAGTAAATACCAAGATGATTTTTTAAGATTTGGTTATAGCATGGATCTGTAGTTATGAAAATTTACTTAGGAAAACAAACCCCAGAACACAAAGGCGATACTTCTAGAGAGCTGATCGATATGTGGGAAGAATCTGGGTATTGTGAAGTTATTAGAAATCAGGTAGATGATGTATTTATTTGGGCCAATGAGCCAGATGATGTGTTGCTTTATGAATACGATAGGTTCGATGTTTACCCCGGATTACCAAATAAATGGAACAGAGGTTTGTTTGGAGGAATGCAATGCAAAGACGAAAGAGCGTCGCCATGGATTTACTGGGGCAGAAGGCCTCGTAAACTAGAAGTAAAAATAAAAGAAGGCATTAAATCTTATTCTGAAAGATCTATATCTTCTATATTTTTGGGTAAAGTTGAAAATCAGGTTCAATATCAAAACAGGTGCCAAATAAACTGGGGTGATTATATTGAAGAGTTTAGTTTGCCGGTTCAGGCTGGAGATAGCATCAACTGGAAATATTCTCAAGATGAATATTTAGATAAAATATCTCATGCTAAATTCGGTCTTTGTTTGGCTGGATATGGACCTAAATGCAACAGAGAGATAGAATATTTAGGTTTAGGTGTTGTGCCTATAATTACAGCTCAAGTAGATACTACTTATTACGATGCATTAATAGAAGGAGTTCATTATTTTAAAATTATATCGCCTTTTGAAATTGCATCTATTATTGAATCTATAACAGAGTCAAAATGGAAAGAAATGTCTAACGCTTGCATAGAATGGTATGATAAAAATTGTTCGCGAGAAGGCTCATTCTTGACAACTGAAAAAATAATTAATGATGAGTGATAAGCAAACATTAAAGATAGAATTTTGTGATTTTTGGCCGGGGTTCATCAAAGATAAAAATTATTTTTATGATTTGTTATCTTTGGATTATGATATTAAAATAGACAGTCAAGATCCAGATTTATTATTTTTTTCTGTGGATTATCACAGAGAAGAAAAAAGATATAATTACGCAAACCATAGGTGCAAAAAAATATTTTACACCATGGAAAGTGTTCCCGCGAATTTTGATATTGATCATCCTATATATATAAGAAACTTTCAAGCTAACTACAGTATAGGTAAATGTGATTTTGCTTTTACTTTTGATTTTTCTGATGATCCGCGTCAATACAGATTGCCATGGTGGGTTTTCCAGATTAACTGGTTTAATAAAGACTCGTATGGTTATCCAGATTATTTATTACCTGTAAAAGACATTGCATCTAATGAGTTTATAGATCACCCAAAAAGTAAATTTTGCGCAGCTATTTTCAACAATCCTGTAGAAGAAAGAGTTGATTTTTTTAATAGGTTATCTTCCTATAATAAAGTAGATGGTTACGGTAGACCTTTTGGTAATTGGTTCGATGGGGAAAAAACTAAATACAATATCTTAAAAGAATATAAATTTTCTTTGTGCTTTGAGAACAGATCTTACCCCGGTTATTATACTGAAAAACCATTTCATGCTAAAACAGCTGGCACTGTACCTATTTATTTTTCAGATAGATTGGTAAGCAAAGACATGAATGAGAAGGCTTTCATAAATCGTTCTGATTTTGATTCTGCAGATTCTATGGTTAAACATGTAATAGAGGTAGATACAAACGATAACCTATACAACGAATATAAAAATCAACCTTTATTTAAAAACAATAAAATACCAGATAGTTTTTTGCCGGAATCTGTATTGAATTATTTTAATCAGTATATATTATCATAATGAAAATTCTAATAACAGGTGCATCAGGTTTTTTAGGTAAGCATTTAGTTGCGAGATTAGGTTTCAAGCATGATCTTTTAACTCCTTCTTCCAAAGAATTAGATGTTTCAAATTATCATGCTCTTGAAAAATATTTTGAGAGTAATGATTTTGGCGTTGTGATTCATCTTGCTGCTAGATGTGGCGGCATTGGTGCTAACAGAAAAAACCCAGCAGTATTTTTCGAGAAGAATCTTCAAATGTCTTCTAACATACTCAAGCTCGCTAGCGAATATGAGCAAGTCAAAAAAATGATTACTTTAGGCTCTGTATGTTCATATCCCAAATTCACAGAAGTGCCATTCAAAGAAGAAAACATTTGGAACGGTTACCCTGAAGAAACAAATGCTCCGTATGGCATCGCAAAAAGAGCTTTAATGATGGGATGCCAATATTACAATCAACAGTATAATGATAATTTTGTCCATCTTATCCCTGTTAACATGTATGGAGAGCATGATCATTTTGATTTAGAAAACTCTCATGTTATTCCAGCTCTAATCCGTAAGATGCACGAAGCTAAGATTTCTGGAGCTGCTAGCGTTACTGTGTGGGGTGATGGTTCAGCATCGAGAGAGTTTCTTTACGCAGGAGATTGTGCCGAAGCTATTGAACTTGCATTGGAGTATTATAATTCACCTGAACCAGTAAATATAGGAACAGGACAAGAAATAACAATAAAAGATTTAGTAGAAAAAATAAAAAATGTAGTAGAATTTAAAGGTGACGTTGTATATGATACAACAAAGCCAAATGGTCAGCCTCGCAGATGCTTAGATACCTCTAAAGCAGAATCTAAGTTTTGTTTTCAAGCTAAGACTTCTTTTGATGAAGGATTAAGAAAAACTTATAACTGGTTTTTACGGAATGCATAGTTACGGATTAAATGGATTAGATTTAAAAATTTTTGATATTGTCAAAGATATTAAAAATGGATTTTTTATTGAAGCTGGCGCTAACGATGGGGTTCGCCAAAACAATACTTTAATATTAGAGCAATATCTTGGTTGGTCTGGTTTATTGGTAGAGCCTAATAAAAAGTTAGCCGAAGTTTGCAAATGGTCTAGACCTAAATCTATAGTTGAAAATTATTGTTTAGTGTCAGATGAAGTAAAGGAGTCTCACGTTAAAGGTTTTTTTGGTAGCACTGACTATGCAGAGAGTTTAATGGCTCAAGTTTCAAACGCAGAGAATATACAAGACATACATGAAGGAGCATCGCTAGTAGACGTACCATGCCGCACATTAAATTTTTTATTAGAAAAGCACAGTGTAAAAAATATTGATCTTTTTGTGCTAGATGTAGAAGGGTATGAGAAAGAAGTCTTGAACGGTTTTAATATAGAAAAATATAAACCTTCGGTTATAGTTATCGAAATATTCGATAACTCAAAAGATAAAGATTATATATTTAAATATTTTGAAACAGCTGGTTATAATTACGGTGGATTGATTTCCCATCATGACCACTTATTTAAATTAAAATGAACGATACAGTCATAGTAACAGGTATAACAGGTCAAGATGGTAGTCATATGGTTGATTACCTGCTTGAAAATACAGATTATCACGTTGTTGGTACTGCCAGAAGACTCTCCGTACCTAATCATGAAAATATCGATCACATTGATAGCGAAAGATTCGAAAAGGTTTATTTTGATTTAACTGACAATGAGTCCGTTCAAAATATAGTAGAAAAATATAAACCTAAATATTTTATCAATCTTGCTGCTCAAAGCTTTGTCGCGGCTAGCTGGGACATACCTGTCGCAACATGGAATGCTAATGCCACAGGTGTGCTTTATATTTTGGAAGCTATACGAAAGTTTAGCCCTGAAACACGATTCTACAATGCTGGTACCAGCGAAGAATTTGGCGATGTACAATATTCGCCGCAAGATGAAAAGCATCAGCTAAGACCAAGATCTCCATATGGTGCAGCTAAAGCTGCGGCTAGACACCTAGTAAAAGTTTACAGAGACAGTTATGATATTTATGCTGTTCAGGGTTGGTTGTTCAACCATGAAGGCACTCGTCGCGGAGAAGAATTTGTGACTCGTAAAATTTCTAAAGGTGTTGCTAAAATCAATTATGCCATGAAATACGGAGAAGACATAGAACCTATTACTTTAGGTAACCTTGAGGCAAAAAGAGATTGGAGTGATGCTGAAGATTTTATGGACGCCATATGGCGCATGCTAAATCAAGATCAATATCGTCAAGATTGGCAAGGCAATAAGAGTGTGTGTGATTATGTTGTTTCTTCTGGCGAAACTCATACCATTAGAGAATTTATTGAGTTGGCATTTGATAGCGCAGACATTGATGGCGAATGGAAGAATGACACACAAGATCCAACTCAAGAACAATATGTTGGCAGCGACGGAGAAGTGTTAGTGAAAATAAACAAAAAATTCTTTCGTCCAGCAGAAGTTGAATTACTGCTAGGCTCTCATGATAAAATCAAGCAAGAGTTGGGATGGGCTCCCAAAAACTCATTTTCAGATCTAGTGAAAAAAATGGTGCTTCATGATGTTTTTTTGCTTGAATCTGCCCCCTTCTGAGTGTAATATATAGACCTGATTAGAAAATTCAACAACCTTATCATTTTGATAAGGTTTTTTACTAGTTTGAAACATCTTTTCTCTTGCCTATTCAGGTGTGTAAATTTTTATTACCTAAAACTATGATTTTCGACGAACAGATTTCACGCAAACCGGACTATTACCCTTGGACAGAAGAATTTATGAGATCTATGTGGGAAGGCCACTGGACTGATAAGGAGTTTTCTTTTTCATCAGATATTCAAGACTTTCACGTTAAACTCACTGATCAAGAGCGACAAATTATTATTCGCACTCTTTCCGCCATTGCACAAATCGAAATCGCCGTCAAGACTTTTTGGGCCAAAATTGGAGATAATTTACCTCATCCATCTATTCGTGATCTTGGCTATGTGATGGCCAACATTGAAGTCATACATAATAATGCTTATGAAAGGCTATTGAAGCTTCTTGATTTAGAGGAAGTGTTTGAAGAGAATATGAAGCTTGACTTTATTGAAGGTCGAGTCAAGTATTTACGCAAATACACCCATAGATTTTACAAAGATTCTAAAAAACAATTTGTTTATGCATTAATTCTATTTACTTTATTCGTCGAAAATACGTCTCTGTTTAGCCAGTTTTATGTGATCAATTGGTTTGGCAAGAAAAACTTGTTGAAAGATACTAATCAGCAAACAAAATATACTGCTAGAGAAGAAGATATTCATGCTAAGATTGGTATCAAGTTAGTTAACACAATCAAAGAAGAGCATCCAGAGCTATTTGATGACGAATTAGAATCTAAGATTTTAGCGGAAGCCGAAGAAGCATTCAAAGCAGAAGAAAAAATCATTGATTGGATAGTTAATGGCATTCAAAAAGATTTGATGTCTGCGGCTATTCTTAAAGAGTTTGTAAAGAATAGAATTAATGAATCTCTTGATCAAATTGGATTCAAGAAAATCTTTGATATTGACGAAGATCTTATTTCTCGCACAACATGGTTCGACGAAGAAGTGTTAGGCAACATGATGACTGATTTTTTTGCTTCTCGACCTACAGAATATTCAAAATCAAACAAAAGCTTCAGCGAAGAGGATTTATTTTAATATGGAAAAGTTTTACTGGTTAAACGAAGATTCAAGAACATTCTTGAAGAGGGGTTACCTTAAAGAAGGTCAGACAGCAGAAGAACGAATAAGAGAAATATCAGACAATGCAGAAAAGATACTTAAGATAGAAGGATTTTCTGATAAATTTTATAGCTACATGAGCAAGGGGTTTTATTCTCTTGCTACTCCTGTGTGGACTAACTTTGGTAACTCTAGAGGTTTACCAGTATCATGCTTTAATTCTCATGTCAGCGACACAATGGAGTCTATATTATATAAGGCTGCAGAAGTTGGTATGATGAGTAAGATGGGTGGTGGTACATCTGGTTATTTTGGTGATCTTCGTCATCGCGGTGCTCATATTAGCGTTGGCGGCGAATCTAGTGGGCCAGTACATTTTCTTGAGATCTTTGATAAAATTTCTGAAGTGGTGAGTCAAGGTAGCGCAAGGCGAGGCAGCTTTGCTGCTTATTTACCTGTCGAACATCCTGATGTAGAAGAGTTTCTAAAAATTAGAGGTAATGGTCATCCTATCCAAAATCTGAGTATTGCTGTAACGATAACGGATGAGTGGATGAACTCCATGATTGAGGGTGATTCCAAGAAACGGAGTATTTGGGCTAAGATCATCCGCAAGAGATTCGAGACGGGTTATCCATATATTAGTTTTGTTGATAATATCAATAACAATAATCCTCAAGTATATAAGGATAAAGGGTTAACGGTAAAGTCCCAAAACCTATGCAATGAGATAGCGTTAGCATCAGACGAAAAGAATTCTTTTGTTTGTGTTTTGTCGTCTCTTAATTTGTTGCATTGGGATGCTATAGCTAAAACAGATGCCATAGAAACACTAACTTATTTCTTAGATGCTGTTAATGAAGAGTTTGTAAAGAAGACGAAGAATATTCCATTTATGGAGCATCCTCATAATTTCGCCAAGAATCATAGAGCATTAGGTCTTGGTGTTTTGGGGTGGCATTCTTTGCTTCAGTCCAAGATGATTTCGTTTGAGTCATTCGAAGCCAAAATTCTTAATAATAAAATCTTCAAAACAATTCGTAAAAAGTGCGATAAAGCGTCTGAACAGATGGCAGCGTTATTTGGAGAAGCGCCAATACTAAAAGGTTATAACAGACGTAATACGCACACCATGGCTATTGCGCCAACTACCTCTAGTTCTTTTATTTTGGGTCAAATTTCTCCTTCTATTGAGCCTCTTAACTCTAATTATTTTGTTAAGGATTTAGCTAAAGGTAAATTCACTTACAAAAATCCATTTCTTAAAGAGCTTTTAGCAGAAAAAAATAAAGACACTAGTGAAGTTTGGAAATCTATTTTAGTTAAAGGTGGATCTGTTCAACACCTAAAGTTTTTGACTACTGAAGAAAAAGATGTATTTAAGACTTTTGGTGAAATTTCACAAAAAGAAGTGGTCATTCAAGCTTCAGCTCGTCAAAAAGAAATAGACCAAGGTCAATCTCTTAACGTTATGATTCCCCTAGAAGCAAGCCCCAAAGAAGTTAGCGAATTACTTATTGAAGGATGGAAATTGGGCATTAAAGGATTTTACTATCAAAGAAGCGCCAATCCTGCACAAGAGCTCTCAAGAAGCATATTGACATGCTCATCTTGCGAGGGATAATTCTTTTCTTAGTATAGTGTTTTTGGTGTATATTTATACATAATATGACAGAAAACACAAACATCAGTGAAGCAGGTAGATCTGGACCTAAAAGTTCAGCTCAAACTCCTTCTAAGCCAGAAGAAAAACGCAAGGGATCTAAAACCAACCCTCCGGGTTCTGCTGGCACTAAACCTGATGCGAAAGAAAAAGCTAAGAAAATCTTGGAAAGAAAAGATGACAAAAAGCTTGTAGAAGATTCTAAAGCTGAAATCACTTTTTCTGAGAGAGTTACTACTGCTTTAAAAAATAAAGTAGCAGAACACAATAAAAAATATTCTAAAAAAGTTTCTTTAACTCAACTCAAAAAAGTATACCGCCGTGGTGCGGGTGCTTTTTCTGCTTCTCACCGCCCCGGAAAATCCAGAGATCAATGGGCTATGGCTAGAGTTAATATGTTTCTCAAAATGATGAGAGGAGGCAAGGTTAAAGATGCTTACAAGAAAGCTGATCAAGATATTGCTAAAAGCAGCTATGATTTTTATAAGGATATAGATAAAGTCGGTGACCCCATGTTAGATATTGAAAGAGTCGCCGCCGAAATTGAGTTTACAGATGTGGAACTCTACAACGCTGAACAATTTTTAAACCAATTCTAATATGGATATTAAAGTAAATTTAAAAAACGCTATAGCAGCAGACAAAGAAAATAAAACTTTGAATAAACCATTTAGGACACCTAAAGGACCTAAAAAATTTGCTGTATATGTTAAAAACGAACAAGGTAATGTTGTGATTGTTCGCTTTGGTGACCCTAATATGGAAATCAAACGTGATGACCCTAATCGCCGGAAAAGTTTTCGTGCTCGTCACAACTGCGAAAATCCCGGCCCTAAAACAAAAGCCCGATACTGGAGCTGCAAGATGTGGGAAAGAGGTAAGTCTGTCACTGATTATACTAAAGGTTCTGCCAACTCAGAGTGGGACGGTAAACAGTTATGGGACCAAGATGAGCTTTTAAGAATTAATCCTGCGTTAGCTGCTGCCGACGAAGAAGACTGCGGCTGTGGCAATGGTTGTGGTTGTGAAACATCTGAAGCTAATGGAGAAGAAAACGTCGAAATGGCAAAATCTCAACTCAAAAAAGCTAGTGAACAACTTTTAGAGGTTATTGATATCATGGCTTCCCAGCAAGAGGTTGAAGGTTGGGTTTTATCTAAGGTCACTAAGATCGAAGATTACATTGATGCTATTTATGGTTATTTAAAATATAACGAAGAGGCAGACGAAGAAATGGGCGTAACCGAAAGTTCAGAACAAAAAGAAAATTAATTTATGAAAGATTATAACGAAAATTTAGAAGTTTCTTTCGCTGAGTATGGCGAAGATGAAGCTGGCATTAAAGATGAATTTATGACATCATGCTCTATGGATGATGCTATGTTCGTTAACACTGCAGGTCTTAGCCAAGATGATACTATGGCTATGTGCGCAATGCAATACATGAAAATGCGCCCAGATCTTCTAGCTGGCGAAGGTGGTCTAACAGAAAAGCAAAAGACTCTTCCTCCTGCTCTTCAAAAAGCAATCCTTGACAGAATGAAAAAACAAGGTAAGCTTGAAGAAGAAGATGTAGAAGAATCTGATGCTACTCAGATTGCAGTTTTTCCAGATAAAGAAGTGCCTGTTGATGAAGTTGGTACGCCTTTTGAAGATATGAGACCTATCAATGAAGAAGGCTACAAGATTGATGAAAAACTCAAGAAAGAAGCCGAAGATAGCAAGCTGAAAAACCCCGGCTTACAATCAGTTTCCCCTCCTCAAGCATAACCCGCACCTAGAGCCCCCGAAAGGGGGCTCTTTTTTTGTTGACATATCCTCTTAGAGTAGTATTATGTACGTATGGCAAAACCCCCATACCGAAAAATAATTGAGAAGCATCTAGGCTTATCACAGAAAAAAGGATTTTGGGGTAAAGAAACCAAGCTACTTAAAAACTTGATTGCCATGTACCCTGATGTTGATTTTTGGCTAAAGACAGAATTTAGACCAAAACTTCAATCTTTTGCGCAACTTCTAGCTTTTCCTCTTGATGAGAAACTGAGATGCAAATATAGAGACTTTTATTTTGTTTCCCCTAAAGACGAAGAGATCAAACTAAATAAGCGTAAATCAGGTCAAGATATTGTTAATAAAGTTAAACCTACATCTATAAGGAGTTTTTTAAATGGCTAGAACTAAATCAAAAGTTGAGGAACCTGAGAAGTTAAATATAAACGAAAAATTATCTAACTTCCTGAAAGAAAATGCTAAAGACCACTATAACTTTGAAGAAGATATAGATTATAAAGTTTCTTCTGGTAGCTTACTTGTGGACTTTGAGTTGGGTGGTGGATTTGGCCCCGGTCTTCATAGGTTCACAGGAATGAATGAGGGAGGCAAAACTTCTGAAGCATTGGAAGTTATGAAGAACTTTCTAAAGACTGTGCCTAACGCTAGAGGCTTTTACATCAAAGCTGAAGGTAGACTTAGCCCAGACATGAAAAAACGCTCTGGCGTTGAATTTACAAGCAATCCTGATGAATGGAGAAACGGCAACTGCTTTGTGTTTGAGTGTAATATGTATGAAACTGTTGTTTCTGCTCTCAGGGATTTGGTAGTTAATGAATCGGAAATAAAGTATTGTTTTCTTTTAGATAGTGTCGATGGATTGCTGACTAAAAATGATGCTACCAAAAGCTTTGAAGAATCCCGTAAGGTTGCTGCTGGAGCTGTTCTTGCTGCAGACTTTATGAAGAGAGTTAGTATTACTTTAGCCAAACGTGGTCATATGGCTATCTTTATTAGTCAAGTTAGAGCAGATATTCAACTTGATCCATACAGCAAAGCCCCCATACGGCAAACTACAGCTACCGGAGGTAATGCGCTGCTGCATTTTGCTAATTACATTTTGGAATTTGAACCTAGGTTCAAGAGTGATCTTATTCTTCAAAAGCCTAATGAAAAATATGACCCTCAAAAGAATAACTATATAGGTCATTATGCTAAGATCACTGTTAAGAAGAGCCCGAATGAGAAGACAAATTCTGTAATTAAATACCCTATCATTTACGGGCGCACCGGAGGTAAAAGCATTTGGAATGAAAAAGAAATCCTAGACATGCTTTACCTGTGGGGCTATGCAGAAAAGAAAGGTGCATGGATTAGTTTTTCTGAAGATCTTCGTAATGATATGCAAGCCGCCGGTATTGAGATGCCAGAGACAATTCAAGGTGAACCTAAATTCAATGCATTCATTGAAGAAAATGAAAATATAAAAGATTATCTGATTAAATATTTTCGTGATCTTGTTTTGCCTCAATGATATTCAAGACATTATATGGATCTACTAGAAAGCTAAAAAAAGCTTCTGCTTACAGGGTAGACTGGCTGAAGGGTAGCCGGAGTAAATTCCAAAAGAGAATAAAAAATATTCTTTATTCTTATTGGGAAAACCACATTGTCTTTGAAGAGTTTCCTATCGTAGGAACACGCTTGACACTAGACTTCTACAATGCTACTTTGAATATCGCTATAGAAGTCCAAGGCCGTCAACACACTGAGTATGTTGAGTTTTTCCACGGCAAAAGTAAGCTTAATTACCTTAA
>Ga0208644_1001433_pt1 | contig 19965 bp, 20 predicted proteins | sample VirMetDEL_Nov_18_FD_184517 | JGI IMG/M metagenome (GOLD analysis project Ga0208644, IMG submission 184517) | Aqueous microbial communities from the Delaware River and Bay under freshwater to marine salinity gradient to study organic matter... | ecosystem: Environmental > Aquatic > Marine >...
CGGCGTGTTCGGATTCGCTTTCCTGAATGGATTGCGTCCTCAGTCTTAGGTTGCCGTCAACTCTGGCTCTATTAGATTGTCCAGAACCATCTAATATCTGATCTGGCATTACTCAACTCTTTCGTTTCTCTCTAGGTTTATTCCTGTGACTACCCCAAGTTGCTGCTGCACGCGTTCTAGCGTGTCTTCAACATTAGCAAGTCGGTTACTCATCCTCTGGTTTTCGAGTTTGATTTCTTCGAGTTCGTCCGTCACTTGCTCTGACGCTATTCGGGTTGCCCTTGAACTCACTTCTTGCTGCCCTGCTTCTCCGCTTCCTGGGATGCCTCCGCAGCTTCAGCCTCCATGCGCTGCACGTTCTCAGCACGCAGTCGAGACACAGCAGCCGTGGTTAACGCCTTGCCGAACTCTGGGTACAGTTGGCGTACTACGTCTACGTCTGCCATTGTGATCGTGATCTGCTGGTCTTCCATCGTGTCCTCCTAGGCTTCCAACGCCTTCAACTTCTGGTTAGCAAGTGCCAACTCAGCCTTCAATGAGTTTACTTCTTCCGCTAGTTTCCTGACACCACCTGTCAGCAGTCGTGAAAGCTGCGACTGGTTAGTGAGTCCACCGTTAGCAATCGTGTCACCAAGTACGCCCATCTCGATAAGAGCTTGCTCGTTGTACTCTGCGTACCGACCGTAACTGGCTTTGATTGCGTCCTTCGGTGAAATCTCTCCTGATCGAACCTTGTCGTAGTAATCCAGTGCAACAAGGTCATCGTAATCGTCAAACGTCTGACCGGCTGTTACCGAGTACATATCGCCATCTTCGTCTACGAGGAAGCGAGCGAGAGTAGAACCACCAACTCGTGCTTGAAGCACAAAGATGTTTCCGTTAGCAGTAATATTTGCAACCCCGTTTGCGCCATCATGTCCACGAATATCGTAGTTAACCAACCCTACGGCTGATGTTGTTTTTGTAGTATCAGCCGTTCCACCAGAAACCGTATAACGCATTACCCTCGTAATCGCTCCGTCCTCTGCGAGAACTTGGGTGTGCGAGCCGCCTAGCGTTGGTGATGATTTCGCAATGTTGTACCAACTATCGGTTTCCGCTTGATCTGTGTATCCGTGCGCAACGTCACTGGATTTCAGCGCAAAGATTTTGTCATCATTCGCACCCTGATTGATCGTCAACCCGACCGTCATGTTGGCGTTGGCTGTTTCGTTCAGGTACAACAATCCGTTCTCGTTAAACGCTGCTACCTGAGAACCGTCTACGGCGATGCGAACCTCCGAACTAGCCTGTGCGTTGCCGGGGTCTGCTCCGAGAACTAAGTTGTAGTCAGCGTTCAGTGTTGCGTTACTGAGGCTGCTGAACTCGTGAACTGCGTTGGTCTTTGTAACCGTTATGTTGCCAGCAAACGTAGCGTCCTGCGACCCGTCGATACGGAGGGCTTCTTGTAGGCTCCCCCCGCCGTAAGTGTGGAACTCCAGCCCGTAAGAATCAGTGGAGTGTTCTTTCGCTCTGATTGCCTGTGTGGTTGTAGGCGACGAGTCAACCGTGAAGTAGATAGAACGCATGTAATCGTTGACTACCCCAGCGTTCAGGTCTAAGTAGAGGTCGCCGCCCTTTGCTCGGACATCCTGCGACGAGTCGATGCGGAGGGCTTCTGTGGCGGAAGCAGCACCGTCAGCGGTTGTCGAGAAGACCCATGCCCCCGGAGTGTCGTTGGAGCCAGTAGCCCCGTCGATAACCAACTGAATCAGACCAGCGTTTGAGGCGTAGTCTGTGCCGTCGTCAACAAGACCGGCAATCTGAAGAACTGTGTCTCCGTCTTCTACTTTGGTGTTTCCACCAACAGCAGCACGAGAGCGCATCCCCCAGATACGAGCAGGAACATCAGATGCCCCGTTGGAGAAAGCGTTGACTGACATCGAAGCGTCGGCAGTACCTTGTCCTGTAACTTGGAACTCTGGTGTGATGCCACCGGGAGCCAACTGCGCCGTGTGACCTACGACCAGACCGTTGCCGTCAGAGATGAGGGTGTTTTGGTTGCTGTCGATGCGGAGGGCTTCTACGTTTGCCGACGAGCTGCTGCTCGTGCTGAGAATAAGGTCTGTTGGAACAACTGTCGAGAATGTGCCGTTGTGGACAACCTTTATAGAAGAAGCAACCGTGTTCAAGTTCGTCCCATTGTCAGGGATAAAGTTGAGAACACCGATTTCGTCACCATTGTTGGTTACTGTGTTGGAGCCGATTGCAGCCCTTGAGTGGACAAGGTTGATTCGACCACCAGAGCCACCACCCCAGCGTCCAATAGCCATACCCGAGTCTGTGCCATCCCCTGTTCCGAGAACTTGGAACTCAGGGATAACGCTAGCAATAGTCAACTGCGAGTCGTGACCTACGACGAGTCCGTTGCCGTCCGTTACGACTGTGCCACCTGAAATCGTAGTCGCCCCAGCAGCCAGCGTGCCTGTGGTACTCAGGTTCTCGTTGCCGAACGAGATTGCACCGGAGGAGTCGGTGATGGAGCCAGCAGCCACAGTTAACGTGCCTGCTTTTACTGTGTTGTCCTTCAGCAGCACCGAGTCAATCGTGACACCGCCAGCAGCAGTAGTCTCGTTGATCGTGTCTACCGTGATTACGTCACCCGCTGTGACGACGAGGTTCGTGCCACCAGTAGAGTTCCCGTTACCGAGAACTTCAGATAACTCGTTGTTGGAGCCGATCTGGGAGTCCACGTATGCCTTGATGGATTGCTGGGACGCGACAGCGGTTGCACTGTTAGATGTCATTCCATCTTCATCGAGGAAGTCTAATAGGTCGGCTGTCCCTGACCCTGTGAACCGCGGGACTTTGTTAGCAGCAGATGTCAGTCCTGCTATTGCCGCTAACTCAATGTCATACGCCTGGACATCAGACCCAATCGCAACGCCAAGATTTGTTCGCGCTACGCTGGCTGTACTTGCCCCTGTCCCACCATGAGCGACACCAACGTCTGTTCCCTGCCATACACCAGTCGTAATAGTGCCTACGGTCGCCAGAGAAGCCGCAGAGGTCAAATTAGCGAGTGTGTCTATGGCTGCTTCTATCGTCGCCTCTGTGGTGGCATCCAACGCATCAATGTTTGAGAGCGTCATCGTGCCCGCTGAGTCTGAGAGAATGGTTACAGCACCGGACAGCAAGTTCGTGCTAGCCGCCATCGTCACATTACCTGTAAATGATGGGGTAGCGATTGTTGGAGAGGTTCCGAAAACGAGTGCGCCTGAGCCTGTCTCGTCTGAGATTACTCCCGCAAGCTGAGCAGAAGAAGTAGCAGCGAAAACGGAAAGGTTATCCGCCACCATTGCAACGGTAGTTCCGAGATCAGTAATATCCGACTCTGTGTGGTTGTGGCTTCCGATGTAGGCGGAGGCAATAGACGTACCCTGCCATGTTCCTGACGTGATTGTTCCGACGCTGGCAAGACTGGTCGCTGCGGTAAGATTCGCAAGTGTATCTATCGCTGCTTCAATAGTAGCTTCTGTGATAGCATCCAAAGCATCAATATTGCTCAGGGTCATTGTGCCAGCAGCGTCGGAAAGGATAGCGTCACCAGCGACGTTCAGCGCGCTAGATGCTTCGAGTGTGATCGAGCCTTTTACGTCAAGAACGCCAGTGCCAACCGCTTTAGGGTCTACAACGAGGTTCGTGCCGTCATAGTAAATCTCGGCATCGTTGCCCGTACCCATAACGATCTTCTCGTTATCATCGAAGGACTGGTTGCCTGTAAGCGAGAACCCACCTGAGTTGATCTGAAGTATCTCGGTTCCAGATATACGCAACGAAATCTCGTCGCCGTTGATCGAGTCAATTACGAACGTGCCATTCAGTGAGTCGAAGTAGGCTTCAATATCCTCGCCTGTTCCCCACTTGGCTTTTATGTCATCGTTCCAGACGCGCTCATCGCCATAAGGACCGATAGCGTCACTACGCAGGTTGTTGTACTGCGTGTGCTGAATGGGGTCGTTAGATGCGACGGTTGACGATAAGTTAGCCATTAGACCACCTTGACCAAAGTGTACTGACTGTCGATCAACTTCCCGCCATTAGTGACCGTCCAGATGTAATTCTCGATCCAGTAGTTTCTGTTCGAGAGTCCCATGTCTGAGTAATTTACTCTAACCCTATCACTCACATCACGGTAAATAATTTCCATAAGATTAGCCTTCGTTGCGTTTCGTATGGTCGGAATGAATCTCTCTCGCTCATCTTTTCTCTGCGCCAGTCGCGCTTCAGCAGACGATTGCGCCACGTCCCACGTATCAATGTACTTCGTTTGATAGTCCACACGCCTACGCCCGAAAGTGTCTTGTGAGGTAGAGTCTTCGGCTCGTGCTGCTGTTGGATTAGATTCTATGTTCTGGTCTGCCTTGAGAAGCGCACTGGTGATGTAGAGCGATCCTTCCGAGGTTCGAGTGCCGAAGTACCGGATTACCGCAGTCTCACCTTCAAAACCTGCAACTACATACCCCACGTTGAGCAAGGTGTCGTAAGTAAGTGGAGTGTCGGTTTCGTCAAACCCTGCGTCACTCGCTATGTAACCCGCTGTTCCAGGAGATGCTGAAAGAGGGAAGTCAGTTAGATTTACCCTAGTCCCGTCACCGTCTGGGTCTTGTGCGGCTGTATCAACCGCGTAGGCAATAGCCACGTTTCCAGAATTGTCTTGGATAACAATATGCCGCCCAGACCTTTTGAATGATCCCACTCCGACAGTCGTTGAGTTACCGAAATTTTGCCCTGTGTCATCGAGTGAAGTATTAGCGACCATCGACACTGTGCCTGTTTCGCTTGCTAGCGGTGTGAGGAAGTTTACTCCGGTTCCATCGGCGTTCTCAAAGATGGTGTAATCAGTTCCGGGTACGGGCTGCTTCAGATTCGACAGGGCGTTGCTTTCGTCAATCGCCACGAGTTGAACATGCCTAAACGCAGAAGATGGATACTGTGCAGCGTTATATAGGTCTGGGTTATCGTCTACTTCAAGATTCCAAACGGTAGCCCCAACTGATTTAGTGGCGCGGTAGTACCGATAGTAAATCTCGTTTTCTACGATGTCCTTACCGTCATGCCATCGAGGTTGAGGCTCTAAGACAAAGTACGGGCTGGTTGCTGTACTACTATCAGCTTCCCACGTAGCAAGATGAGTGTCGTGTGGTGCGCTGTCTCTGTGGTCGTTTGCTTCGGCGCGGTATGTGCCGCGTCCGTCGATCCAGATAAACCCTGCCTCATCGTCTTGGATTTGGTACAACTCGACCAGACCGTTACGCCCCATCGTTTTCTCGAAGTCAGCGTTTAGCGTCTGCCCTGTATCAGCGATCAAAATAGCGTTCGTGCCGTAACCTCGGTCTGCTGATGCGTCAGTGGAGTCGAGAACCTCCTCGACAAGTTCTTTGAACGTTGCTGGTGGCGAGGTTGATCGCAAGGTTGGGTGGCGGTTGATGCGCTCAAAATCATCAAACGCTATTAGTTGTGCCTGTCGAGACACGCCCGGATGAGGCTCTACGCTGTCCACACGCCCACGGAAGGCGGTGTTCCAGCCCCCGAAGTTGTCCCACTGGACTACGCGGCTTCCTGCGGTTCCGCTGGCAGCGTTAGTCGATAGGTTTGCACCACCGATGCCGTGTTCTGTTGCTGTCGGGAAACCGTCAACACCTGTGAATATCGAAGCAACCTGATCGTTTACCCATACGATTACTTGCTCGTCGGTAATCTCGACCTCTACACGCGCCGAATCGCCTTGGTTCCAAGTACCTGTACCAACGGCGTTGATTTGAGTTGATGAATATGCGGTCGGAGTTCCAGCCACAACCTTTCCTGCACCAACGAGCAACGGCGCAATCGGACTCGCTGCCGACAAATAAATCTCGTTGTAGTTTGACGAGTCTTGATAACGAAACGTAAACAACGATTGTTTGTACGGGTACGAAATAGTCCCGTCTTCTCGAATGATGTCCGCACCCAGTCGAACGTTCGGTGTACCAAAATCGGTTACTGCAATGCGTTGCCCACCGCCTGATGTGATTTCTAGGTGGTTGGAACGTATCTCGAACTGGGAATCTGCCGTGTAAGCGTCGAAGTCTGAGTCTGCTTGGCTCTGGTTATCTGCTTGCGGAACTGATCGACCGTTTAGTGATGTTCCATCATCGTCAGTGAATGAATCGTATGGGTACGCAAGGCGCAGTCGGCATTCCGGTCCTGGCAGTTGAAACGGGTACAGCGAAGAAGATGTGTTCGTAGGTGTGTATTTATGCGTATCGTTCTCTAGTGCAAACGACAGCGACGCAGCAGGAGCGCGACCTGAGAGCGGGTCTTTGCCTCGGCTAAGAATAAACGTCTTGAGGTCGGCAGATACTTCCTCGCCCGAATCGGTAAAGTCTCCGTCTTCGTTGAAGTCTATGTGTAGTTCGATGTACGGTGCTGGCAACCTAGTTTCCTCCTGTGTATGGAGAAGAACCAACGCCAACGCCAGTCCTGTCACGAAGGCGAAGCTGAGCTTCCAACTTGTCAACAAACCGTCTAATAGTTTCCTCATCGCTGAATACCCCGCCGTTGATGATTATGTTTTGGATTCCTGGTGGAAGTGACGATGAATTACTTGTGTCGAATGGGTCAACAGGAGACAAGTCTTTTCCAGTCAATCCTAGAATGTCTTGAACATCAGGATCGTTAAGAGCGTCTTCCAGAGAATCAAAACCAGCGTTTTCACCAGTTCCTCCGCGAACAGCTTCCCAATACTTGTTCCATAATCCTATGGCGTTCTCCGCTTGACCTATAAAGGTTCCGCCCATGATTCGGTCAAGAATCGTCTTGGATTTTTCAAGGTTCTCGTCATTGTTCAAAACCTCAAACGCCTGATTCATTGCATTGGTGAATCTATCCATTGGATCGACGGCATCTTCAGCAGCACCAGCAACATCATCGAGCACGCTGGCAAGACTGTGGTAATCCCTACCGGACTGGTCTACAAGCGCGTTCAATGGTTCTTCATTACCGGCAAGTGCTTGACCTATTGCGTAAGCAGCAGTTTCCACATCTGTCCCAGTTGCAGCGGCTAAGTTAAACGCCCCTTCAATTTCTGCCATGCTTGGGACAATTCCACCAGATGCGTTAGCGATGTTGATTGCTGCTTGCTCGATAGCGGTGTCCGTTTCCGCAATCCTCCCCCCAAGCTCACCGAATGACTCACGCATAGCAATAATTCCCGTTTGTGCGTTATCAGGAAGTAACTTCAACGATGCGTTTACTCGCGCCATTCGATCATTAGCTTCAGAAACCCCAGAAACAAGTTGCGACGCTCCAATACCCACACCGAACAATGCAAGACCCGCTGTGACCGCAGACAGGTTCAGCGACCCCATGCCGGAGTCGAGTTCGTCTATATCGTCTTGAAGCCGCTCCATATCCTCAGAAGCGTCATCTTCAAAGCGCGCTCGAAAGACGAGGTCTTGTTCGTTTCTGCTTGTCATGCCGCTTGCGCCATTCTTACTTCATGCTCAATGCGTTTGTAGTTCATCAGCCTATCGACCTTCTCTGCTGGTAAAACTTCTAACTGCTCATACGAATACGGTTGCGCTACGCCCGTTGCGAGCGCGTTCGCATAAGTAACCGCCTCAGACCATTCAACCGGAACAGGCTCGCCATAGATGAGAGCCAGCCGAAGGCTTTTTTTGTTTCTTCAGTAACCGCACCTCCAACGTCCCGCTGATGCCTTAACAGTTCTTCAAGGGTTTCCCGTACGCGCCAGTCAGCAACTTCGGTAATTCCCTCAACGGTGTGCGGTATATCAAAACTCCACTCAACGGTCGATCCTGCAAGCCTTGTTTGCTGTGCTAGGTTTGCTACTTCAAGGGAACTGTTTGGGTCTGTTCGATCCAGCCCTTGAAACACTGTTCTCATCTGCCGTGATGTTCGGAAGTTGAGTTCAGTTCTGAGCGTCCACCATGCTCCGTCTTCCCACTCGATTTTGATAAGTGGAATGTGACCCGAATCATGCCCCGTCTGTGTGACCTTCATGAATCCTCGCTTATGTGAATGATCCGATAGTTACCTGACCCTGCACAAGTAGTTCCGCTCGGAACTTCACAAGGTCGCCGAGGGATGCTGGGTATGTGAGGTTACGCATCTTTGTCTCTGCGCTGAACTTCTCGTATCCAGACGAGTTCCCCTTCGGTCCGTATTCAATTGATGATTCCAGGTTGTTAGACCTTTGACCGGCAAGTGCTGAAAGAACTGTCTTCGTTCCGGTCGAGGCGGTATCGTCGTACCAACCCTCAATCGTTACGGTGACGTTTTCTAAGCCTGCTACGTGCTTACGTCCACCATCAGCCACGGCAGTTGCGTCGTAATGCTCAACCTCGCCAGGAAGCCCATCGACGGACAATAACCCTGTAAGTTGGCGCAACGTACCTGCGGTGTCATCTATGGCGAAGTAAAAGTCTTTTCCTGGGTATCGGTTGACTGCCATTTCTTACCCCATTAGGTCGGCGGCTACTTTGATCCCTGTCCGAGATATGATCCCATCAATCTGACCGCTTACTTTTGTCAATGCACGCTCATGATAAGGGTTGGGCTTTGTGCCTGGGTGATTCACCTTCTTAGCGAAGACAACATTCCCGCCGATCACAAACCTCAATGCTTTCGCCCTGACTGGTCGTATTTCATGTGCAGCCGTTCCTTTACGAACAAAGCCGCCATAAAACGCACCATTCGGAGTTCTAGCACCCTGTCGCACCTGCAACTCTTGTGCCGCAGGAGAACCCGTAATCTGACCACGCGTACTATTAGCCAGTTTACCGCTTCTACGTGGAGTCTCCGCTTTGAGTACCGGAGCGTATGTCTTTCCGATTTCACGGAGAGCAGCATTGGTAGCCCCACGAAGAATCGTCTTCGCTCGATCTAAACCTTTGCCTTCTTGCTCGAACTCGAATTGGAAACTCATCTCCACGCCGCCGTTCCATCCCACACCGAGTTACCGTCCCAGCGCGGAATTAGACCTGAGTGATCTTCAGCCATAAAGACTTCGGAATACTCGATCACGTTCATTTCGAGAATTTGCCGCCAGTAGCGACCATTCCCCACAGTCCACTCGTCCGGTTCACCAACCAGATTCAAGTGAACGTCGATAACACCATCAAGCCCGTTCAAGTCCTGATACTTGTCGAAGTGTTCTGTCACTGTGTCAACAAGCGTGTTCAGCCTTGATCGAGTATCTGCACCGCTCACCGTGAACGCTGCATACAGTTCAATATTTACACCCCAGTCATCGCGCCTGACATACCGCTTCTTACCGTCTGCCACATCCACCTGACCGGAATCGCCTGTCCCACTGTTTCCCCGCATGAGAATGGCGTACTGCGCTGCTCCGTCTTTGAGCGTTCGGTAGTCGTACTCAGACGAGTTATCAGCGTCGAACTCGGATAGCAGTTGAAGCAATGTAAGAACGCGTGTCTGGATACCTGCGTAACTCATGCGAGTGTCACCTCTCGTAAGAAGATGACGTTCAAGATAATTTCCTGCCTCATAAAGAACCGAGATTCCCCGAACGAGTATTCCTCTGGAGCAGGGACTAGATCAGCGTCCGTTTCAAGCACACCTGTCGTTTGGTCAAGGTTCGGGTATTTGTCGAAATGAGCCAGCACTGTCTCGGCGGTTGTGGTTACTAGAGAGCGCGCCGCAAGTGCATCTGTTCGGATCGGGACATACAACTCGATCACAACGACCCAGCGATCTTGCGATGTGTATTTACCCGCTGTCGCTACGTCGTACCGAATGTCGATCTGACCGGAGTTCACATCGCCCGAATTAGACCGGCGCAGTACAGCGTAAACCGACTTGCCGTTGCCAAGTATCCGGTAGTCGTTCTCTGATGAATTCCCGCTGTCGAATTCAGACAGCTTTTGCAGGACTGATAGCGCAGCGGTTTGAACGGTTGAATAACTCATTACTCACTATCATCCACCCGCGACGTTGTACCAGGGAAGTCGAATACGCTTCGTGTGATTGCTGGCTCTTTCCTGCCACCAGTAGACCGGCTTCGAGCAGAACCAACATAAAGCTGACCAGTAACCCGATTCGATGATCGTGAGGCTACGAGCGTTTGCTCTTTGATAGCGTCTATGAACCGCTTGTACTCGGCAGCAAACCCATTCTTCCTATTGGTAGTTGGGTCTGGAAAGTCAGGGTCAAACGCCTCCGAAGGAAACGTGTTCATTATCTGCAAGCACGCGCCAGCAGCGTTAGCAGCGACAGCCCATGCGTGAACAATCGGATCGTCACCAACAGCAATCGGCGCGGTGTATCCATAGGTTAGAAGTACACCGTTCATCTCGGATGCTACTTGGTCGATGATTTCTTCGGCTTGGGCAAGCGTCGGTCGTGTGGCAGTCGTAAATTGACCGCCCACGATTACATCAGAAATACGGGTTTCGATCTTCTCATGCTCAGAGTACGAGTTAGCTGAGATTGCCATATCGACTCCTAGCGGTAGTAGACCGAGATTACGCCGCCCTTAGATGCGCCAGCGTTGGACACCTGTGGCTCAATCGTTCCAGCGAGTGCTGCCCCTGGGTCTGGAATAACCTGCTGGGAAGCAGAAGTAGACCTGTTCGCAAGAGCAGCCGCCATAACGTCGATACCATCTTCGTCATTGATAACGATGTCGTAGTTGTCCGTAGGTGCTGCTGTCGAAGGGTTGGTGGCTACGCGAAGAATCGTGCCATTGATTGAAGCAGTCGTTCCGTTGGCATTGCCCGAACCGTCAGATGTCCAAGTGAAATCGACTCTACCGATGGGCTGACCGCGCCTTGGGTCGGTCTTAGATGCAGTTACCGTTCCAGCCATTTACATGACCTCCTAATCAGGTTGGTATTCGTAGGTTGTTGCTTCTCTTGCTCGACGCTGATTCAACAGCATTTCAGCAAAGCGAAAGTCCAACTCCTCGTCTATGTCCACCGTCAGTTCTCTAGGAACTACATACCCGAAGGTGTCCTCATCATAATAACCGCCGAAAGTCTTTGCGTCACCGTTCACCATATCCTCGTACTTGTACCAACGAAGATTTGGCGCAGGGAGATACCACTTCTCGACATTGTCGTTCGATTGCACCCCGACGAGCGATGGATCAAATAATCGGGCGAGTCCTTGTGCTGGATTACCCCCTACTGGTTTCGCAGCGTGACGGAGATGCCCTTCCTCACGGATGCAGTACAGTTGACGCTTCCCTGAGTCTATAAACGCTGTGTGTGTCTTTCTGATGAATTCGGCAGTTGTCATCGGTGCGGCACTGGTCAGCATACAAACGTAATCCCAAGTCTTACCCGAAAACTGTTCCATCTGCTGCATATGGCGCAGGGCGTAAGTTACAGGGATGTTTTGCTGCACATGGTCTTGTGAGTGGACTGGCTGGCGAAGGTGGGGCGTTGCCCCGAAGATTTCCGCAATCCTGAGAATTTCAGCATCTTCAGAATCGACCACCACATCATCGAACACGCCACTCAACACGGCAGCTTCAATGACCCATCCGATCATCGGCTTACCGGCTATGTAGCGTTTGTTCTTCGCGGGAACCCGCTTCGAGTTTCCCCGAGCGGGTATCACCGCAATAGACCTACTAGGCATTCGTTGTCTTCTTCTTGGTGACTCGCTTGCGAATCTTTTTCACAGCTTCTTTCACCTGGTCTTTTGGTGTCACTACCTCAACCGTAGGCTTTTCTGGCTCTGGTTCTGGAGTAACGTCTGCTTCAACATCTGCGTTACCAAGAGTGCCGTTAGCAATATCGTCTTCAACCTCTTGCCAATCGCCGTTGAGGTTCACACGGACATCTTCTTTGCCTTCGCGCTCAACGAGGATACTTGTCGAGCGACCGGACTTAGTTCGCAACTTCATGTAATTCTCCCTTGAAGTTTTTTAGGAATCGAGTCATTTCCTCGCCCGTCAGTTCCTCTGGTATTTTCACATCCGGCAAAGTCGCTGGATGCTGGTCAACAATGCCCTGCACTGATAACCAGTGTTGTTCAGATCGGACTAAGCCGATTTGAGCATCTAGGTTTTTGCGACGCTCATCGACAATTGATGCCATGAACGCTTTACGCTGTTCTGCTGATTCTACCGCCTCCGGTGGGGAAGATTGTGCAATTACTGTCGCCCACCATGAAGATTCTCTATATCGACCGATTGACTCTAAGTATTGAGCCAGAGCGGTCATGTAGTCATCCTTCGCCTTGTTTACGCGCTTTTGCGCCATGACTTTGAAATCAGGTTCGGATGATGGTCGCCCGTACCATGCGCCTTTTAGAAGTGCGCTTTCGTCTGGAATGATTACCTTACCAACCGAGTTAGCAAGACCGAGCCAGTATTCAACACACGCTCGCTGTTCTCGGTATTCAAGGTCGCTCGTGAGGTCTACGCCGTATACGTGAAGTTCGTCAAAGCCTTCGTAAACTGCCAGCGCAACCATGTACGCAACAGTCGAGGTGAAATAGTGGTATCGGCTTCCGTCTTCTCGGCGCGGTCCGTGGGCTGCTGTGATTTCATCGTAGGGGAATACTTCGCCCGTAGGAATATCGTCTTGCGGAAATGCTAGATATACCGGCACTCCGCAGGTTTGAAGCCATGTGAATTGATCGCCTGGGCGACCTTGTGCCTGTAACAGTTCCGAGCGGATCATCTCACGCTCATGGATTTGGAACCAACGGTCGTAGCGACCGAGCCAATCCCAACCATCGTTCATGCCCCAAATCTCGAATGAATCATCGAGGCTGTTTACGCGATCACGACTGCTCGGTGCTAGTCCCGCTATTGCTATTTTCTTCATCTGAAAGTTCCCCGTCTAAAACTCAGATTATGTGCTGAAGCTAATGATGCCTGACGTAGTGATGAAACCACTTGGAAGAACGAGATGCAAATACAAGTCCCTCGTAGAAGTGTCGGTTATCACTATGTCAATATCACCATCTGCTTCAGAGATTGCCAAGCCTGAAAGCTGTGCAGTCCATTCAATCAACGTTCCGTCAGTGCCAGCAGCCGTTCCACCCGAAGGTGCTGCCGGTATAGTCTGTCCCGCTGCGTCAGAAGTCAGATACCACGGAACCGCTGCAACAGCAGCAATGTCGTTTCCAGCCTCGTCTTGAAGCTGAACATTGACCGTAATAGCGTTAGTGGCTTCTGCCCCAACAGTGAACGTTGCGCCACCGACACGATCTTTCGCATCAGCAGCGTTGAAGACTACCTTCCCACGGTGGCGATCAACTACTGGTCGAACCATGCTGATTTCCTCCGGCTATCCAACACCGGCAAGTGCTTTTTTCTCTTTGTCGGCTAGTTCTGCCAACATCTTTGCACTCGGAGGTGTAAGGAATCGCTTGAATTCATCAAGTTCAGCAAGGGCGTTGGGATCACCGGAAATGGTGGTGTCGTACACAGCCTTGTTTCTGCCGAGCATCATGGCTTTGTTGGGGTGGTTTTCCTCAACTATCCAAATGTCGCCAGCGTACAAAGCAGGGTTGCACGACCTCTCGTCCCAGCAGCCTTGCCGCTTGAATGCTTCGGCGGTCTGCTTGGCGGTCAGGTGACCCGCAGGTGTCTCGAAAGTTGCTACTTGCGTAAACGCCTTTGGTGCGAATTGCCAACCATTCCAAACAAACCGCCTATTTACTCGATAGACCTCGTATGCCATAGGAGCGTCCCTTCGTCTTTCTAAGCTGAGGTGTCGATGAACAGGTAGCCGTGTTGAGCAGAAGTGACCTCTACGTCTGCGTGTGTGAGAACACGAGTGACGTTTGATCGAGTCTGTTCTTCTCGGTACTGCTGAATCGCCCAAGGGATGTTTCCGACCTCATCCCACATGAATGTGTAGCACCCGTTCGGGACGCTGATACCTGGGGTTGGTGTTGAACGCTGGAGCAGCGCATTGTCGCCCCAGATGTCCGAGCCAGAGTAGGTAGCACCTTCATTGGCGGTGTTGTAAGCGGCACGACCGACGATAAGGTTCTCCACGCCAAGGGCAGCGGCTACCAAATCCTCAGTCATAATCCCAACCTGCGTGTGCTTGTACTTGTCGAGAATCAACGGGTGCTCTTTGAGATCGTTGAAAGTCTCAATACCAACAGTCAACTGGTTAGGAGTTGTGCCTGTGTTTCGTCGGATAGTGGTCTTGGCTGTGTCGATGTCACCGATTGGATCGGAGTTCGCAAAGTCTGACCACTGGTTAGTACCGGACAAGGTGTTGTCCGTTCCCCACTGAGAAGCCACGAAAATGCTTGAAGCGACGAGTCGCTCTAGTTCCATCTCGATAAGGTTCGTGAGGAACTGCGTGTCCTGGTCTGGCAGGGATTCTGGTGTCTGAGAAGAATTGGCGACTGAATCACCAGTAGGCTTCTCAAAACCGTATTCAATTGTGTCGAAGGTGTCGGTTGTTAGACCGTAACCGAGTCGCTTGTATGGACTCTCAGGAGCGCGCTTTGCGCCACCTGCTTCTTCAAACGTCCTCATCCAGTAATCTCGTGTCCAGATGAAGTACGTTCCTGATTTCTCGTCAGTGCGAACGACCGGAGCAACCTGATCCCAAATGAACTCATCATTGCGGAATGCAATGGAAAGATCAGTCAGAACAGGGTTTACTGGTCGAACGTCATTCTGAGAAGGAAGCGCGAATTTTGCGCTCTTTGGCGTTGCCATTTCTACTTCTTTCCTCCCCGACCGCCACCGACAACCGGCTTAGTTGGTCGGACATCGTTTTGAGTTGGGGATGACATTTGACCGTTTATTCCGTGTCGTGCGGCAGAGGCGTTGCAAAGTTGACTACTGCGTAGAAGATTTCACCATCGGCGGCATCTTCGAGTGCGTATCCAACAATCCCACGGTCTGCGCTTGCTAGATCAGCTTCCAATGCACCTGCGATGAACTCACCATCGTTGTTTACAACAAGGCGCGCTCCGTAGGTGAGAGAGCCACCCGCTTCACAGCGAGCAATTCCCATTGCGATCACTTCTGCTGGCTGACCGTCAGCGTTTGGATCGTTCTGCAATACACCGTGTCCGGTCTGGGCGAAAGCCGCGACGTTGGAGTTAGTGATCGCACCAACTGAGTAGTCCTCAGTCAGATATACAGCGTGATACTGCTTTGCCGAGAGGTCTGCATCGGCGTGCAGACCATGAATCTTGATACTGTCCATGACTACGCCTCGACCTGCTTCTTAGGCTTTCGCATCGCTCGGAGTCGGACAATCGAAAGGGCTTCTGCCTCGCTCGTGCCTGGGTTCTCCTTGCGGTACTCAGCCGCTTCCTGTTCAAACTTGGATGATTCCTCACCCTCGCCTCGGATGCTGTCACCGATGGATGACGTTACACCCGCCTCTTGTGCGAATTTCGATGCCGTCTGCCATGCGGAAAGCACAGTCTGGGCTGCCTCCTCACCGGAGGTTGATTCGATGTCCACAAGTTTCTGTGCTAGTTCCGAAGGCTCACCCTCGATACCCACCAGCTTCTCGGTCTGTGCTGACCACTTAGTAACCTGAGCGTCGCCGCGGAGTTTAGCCACGGTTGCTTCAAGTTCCTTAGTAGCGGTCTTTACAGCGTCGTTCACAAGGCTCTTGAACTCTGCGGAATCCTTGAACTGAACATCACCGCCGTTGGACTTGAAAGCAGAAATGCGACCAACGAGTGCCGACATAGCCGGTACTGGGTCATCTGCGATTTCGTCCTCGACGATTTCCTCACCCTCAGTAGCGGCTGCGGCTGTGATCTCCATTGCTTGCTGCAAGAGCGAAACAACTTGATCGAGCATGTCAGAACGGTCTTGCAACTGTGCAATTGCGTCTTTGACTGCTGCCTTGTCTGGGGTTTCGGCGTTCAGCTTCAATGACTCACCGAGTTCGGAGAACGTGATCGACTCGCCGAGTTCCTTGCGGAACACACCAGTAATGCTGTTGAGCAGTCCGGTGTTATCGGTTTTATCTGTCATTTCTACCCTCTCTGTAAGGGGCATTGATGCCACAAACGCAGGACTTCTGCGCTCTGTAAGAACGGCTGCTGCTGCCAAACCTGCGAGGTTTCCAACTGCGGGTCGTTCTGCTGAGAGCATTGCAAGACCATCGAGAATCCATCGTCCCTCTCCGTCCTTGCTCAACTCACATGACACATCTCGGAAGTATTGCTTGAACACCTCGGCAAGCTGTTCTGGTACTTCCAAGTCTGCGACCAATTTGTTTTGGGTGCGACGTAGGCTGACCACCTGACCCAGTGCAATAACACCGTCCAGACCGCCGTTGTCGCCGGTAAGCATCGCAGGAGGAATGTTCATCTGCTCTGCAATCTTTTGGTTGAACTCGTCTGACGAGTGACCAACCTTGACAGGGACGAATTCGGGCTTTCCCTGTCCAAACATATCGACCATGTGATCGACATCGTCTGGTGTAAATGATTCGGTCAGCCCTTGTGAATCTGTGTGAGTGCCGACCGAGAAGATTTCTAGGTTCTTGATCTTTGTCATTAGACCTTTGTGCGCCGCCCGACTCGGCTACCCTAAATTTTTCGCTACTAGGCTCAATCTGTCAAATCGGACGCTTAGAGAGAGGCAGGAGCAAAGACACCCCTGACGGGGTAGGGACGCTCCTCTCCTACCTCTCCCAAAACGTGCATCCTAAGTAATCCGTCGCCAGTTACCGTTGCCCTCGAAGTCAGCCTCGATGTAGCAACGGCAGTTCAACAGGCAAGATACGTTACCCGCTGGAACTGTCACCATTGAATCCCAACCTTGTTCGTACACCCTTGCAAGGCTTGGGCATCCAAACGTGCCTCGTGATGGATCGTCTTCACAGTGTTCGGCGCGATCATCCAGAACCCAGCGTACAGCAATCGGGTTTAGCCCTAAACGCCTACGCTCTCTGTTCTCAGCGATTCCCGCCGCTTTTTGTGTTTCAAATATGGCAGCAATAGCAGAACCGGAACCCTGAGCAACACCAGCCCTTCGTGCCGACAACCCTGACCGAAGGAACGCTTCACGCTCCGGTAGTTCGAGTATCGTTCGGGCTTTGATAGCGTCCTGACTAAACCGCTCTCGAATACCTGGGATTACAGTCTCGTCTATCCACGCATCGGCATTTCCCACTAGGCGGGTTACAGTTCGCTGCACTTCTGGCGACGATGCCCGTTTCCCAAGCACCTCACCGAGTCCCATGCCCGACGCTTCCGCAATACGCTGCCTCGATAGAGTCTTCATATCTATCCGCAGTTCTTCTAACCGACTGGCTAGTGTTGAGTTCATCTGTGCTGCGGTCTTGGACGGTAGCGATGTAAGGCGTACAGTCTCGTCTGCCCAATCGTCGTACAGAGTTACGAGTTCACGCTGGTAGTTGTTGGCAAACAGTTCGTACCCGCCACCCGTAATGCGTAGGTCTTGCCCTGCTGGATGGTCGTAGTTACTGAACCTGATCTGGCGCGCTGCCTTCTTTCGGTTCATAGACGGAATACCAACGTTGCCAAACATATCGGCTACGAGGTCAGGCACGTTACGCTCACCTTCGCCAACTCCATCAGGGAGTGACGGAAGACCGGCTGCGTCACGGATAGCCACCTCATCGTCCCTTGTGAGGGTTACAAGTCCACCTGCTGCACCTGTGGTCAGGATTTCGAGCAGTCCTTCGATGTTCTTGTTCCCTGGAGGCGACCACACGATCTTCGGCAATCCAGTTGCGCCGGGGAATGTGTTGTATCGAAGCAGGTAAGGAACTAACTGCTGGTTCAATGCCTCGGTGATGTGATCCTGCACAGCTTCCAGTCCAAGCGAGAAGAAATCTGACTGCCCCTCGACCAACGCCTGTGTGCCTACCTTGTCCATGCCGAGTGCAATGAACTGTGCGAAGCCGCGCATGAGAATTGCCTTCTCATAGTCACGGATAATCTCTCGCACGTTGTAGGCTTTCGCACCTGCGCTGTATGAGGTGAGCTTTGCACCGTGAGGAATCTTGGCGAATACTGCCTCGTCCTGACGGATGCCTTCAAGCATAATGTTGATTTCTTCTTGTTCAGCAGAGCCGATAGTGCCATTAGCACCCTCTGGCATCTCGTAGACCGGCATGCCACCTACGTCACGCTCAACACCAATGCCCTCAAATACACGGAAGTTCTTTAGGAATTTATAAGCGGGATATAGCGAGCGAAGCATCGCCTTTCCCTGTGGTGAGCCTTTGCGCCCTCGGAAGGTGATGTGTACGCACTTGTCGATTGGAATAGCGACTTCACGGCGCGGTGCTGAACCACGGAATCCACCTTGTATGAAATGCGTTAGAACGTCTGGGTGGTGGACATCATCGTACTGCCAGCGGCGAAGTGTCTCTTGCCCTCGTGGTTCGAGGTTGCGAAGCCAGAGCCGACCGTCTGAACGTTTCTCTAGGACTATCTCATGCAACGAGAATCCAAAATCGAGGATTTCCAGTGCATCGTCTAGGAACGAACGAAGTGTCTGCCGCTCCATTTCCCGCAGGTTCGAGTCAACCCACTCAGCAACCATTACGTCTACAACATCATTCGACGCAGGTTCGACGGTCAACTCTGCTTTCAGCAGCACCATCTTGATTGCGTCGAGCAATGTCGAGATAGTGAAGTCATCCCGCATTTCCAGATAGGTGCGGACTTCTTTGTTCCAGGGTTTGAGGTCAGTGAGATATTCCTCGGAAAGAAACCCTGCCCAAATAGAAAGACCACGATCACCGTAGACTTTGCCTGTTTCTGGAAGCGGCGTTACCTGTGGGTCTTGCGGTTCGCGTGGCTCTGATTCGTGTTGCTGCTGGGTTGTCATCACTTATCTCCACGACGATTTCTTAGTTGCCATCGTCGGTGCGTTTATCGTATCAGCAGGGCGTGCCAATAGACCAAGTGCCATTGTAGTCGTATCCACAATGTCATCGTGTGCGGCGTTCGGGAACCGCGAGTGTTCTTCTAAGAACTGAGCCATGAATGAATGACCCTCTGGAAGAAGAACCCTACCGTTCTCGATGTACGGTGTAATCGCATGAGCGCGCGCCTCTTTAGATCGGTCTGCCTTGAAGGTGCGTATCGGAAGGTTCGAGCGTTTGAGTTCTTGAATGAGTGATTGACCACTGGCAGCGTCTTCGATATAGATTGCGTCGGGCTTATACGCATCATACTGTACCTGAACCATTCTTTTCAGTTCGGGAAACTGCGGTTGCCCCTTCCACCAATCACGACCGTACACCAGCCCGTCATGCCCTACCGTCCACGTAGCGCACACCGAGTAGTCAGCACCCTCGCCCTCTTTGAACGCTGTGTCCCAGAACTGGTACGTCGATGTCCTGCTAGAAAACACCATCTCTTTCGGGTCGTAGTATTTCCACCATTGCAGCGGGAAGATTGCGCCTTCCTCGTCTGTTGGTGATTGTTGGTACAAGGCTGTCCAGTCACGAGTACCGATAGCAGACTTGATCGCCATGAGTTCGCTTATGGGGTAACGGTCTTCCCACAGCGGTTCGCCTACCTTGCGCCCCAGCACATCAGACGTTTCGGCAATCGCTGGAAACTTTACTTCCTGCCATTCATCCCCGAACTCATCATCCTCGTCTTTACCGGCAAGAAGTTTCCCTGCTAGATCGTCGTAGTGCCAACGGGTCTGACAAATGATGATCGCACCGCCAGGGTGAACACGAGTGCGCGCCGTTGAGGTGTACCAATCCCACGTAGCCTCACGGATAGTTTCGGATTCTGCTGATGCCCTGTCTTTTACTGGATCGTCAATGATTAGCACGTCCGCACCGTGTCCGGTAATACCCGAGCCAACACCCGCAGCAATCAAACCGCCGTGGCGACCTTCTAAGTCCCATGCGACAGCGGAGCGACTATCTTTGGCTAGGCGTGTGCCGGGGAATAACTCTCGGTACTGGTCTGTCTCAATGGTGTTGCGAACCCTGCGACTAAAGGCTGTTG
>Ga0208644_1001435_pt1 | contig 19913 bp, 23 predicted proteins | sample VirMetDEL_Nov_18_FD_184517 | JGI IMG/M metagenome (GOLD analysis project Ga0208644, IMG submission 184517) | Aqueous microbial communities from the Delaware River and Bay under freshwater to marine salinity gradient to study organic matter... | ecosystem: Environmental > Aquatic > Marine >...
TAGAAGGAGGACAATTTAAACAAGCTATAATTGCATTTTACAACAAATATAAATAATGGATCCATTATTAAAATTTTTAAATAATATAGCTTATAAATTCGACAAAGGATATCCTGACATGAATAATGAGCAGGATATTTTAATGGTTGAAAATGAATTAAAATCAATAGGGATAGAAGTAAATTTAAAAGAAGCTAAAAAACCTTTTGAATTTTTATCACCTCAAGCTCAAAAAGTAGCAGAAGAAATAATAAATATCTTTTCATATAGTAAGGATAATATAAAAGCAGATTCTAAAAATAGAATAATAATCCTTACAGATGATTCTAGAAATACTATTTTTTCTAAATTAGAAGATTTAGGCTTTGAAAGAGATCCTAATATTAAAGGTTCATCTCAAGGTGGAGTTAAAAATAATGAGGGTATTGAAATTATTGTAAAACCACTCTCAGGTCAAGGTGTACAATCTGCCGGAAAACAAAATGAAGTTGATTTTAATAATATAATTAATTCAGCAATAGAAGAAAATAATGGTCCTATTACTGTTAATTTTATAAGTTCAAATGGTAAGAATTTAACCTATAAAAATGTTGCAAAGGCTCAAGATGCTTCTGTTAGTGGTGCTACTGATTTTGATAAATCTGATACGGATTTACTAAATTCTGAAGGAAAAATTATAGTAGGAATTTCATTAAAGAAAAAAAATGCTATAAGATGGGAGAGTTCAAAAACTCGTCCTATTGGAGGTGTTAATATTTTCAAATCATTTATTGAAAAGGTAGGAAAACTAGGAAGTGAAGATGAAGTAGGGAAATTTGATAATGTGGTTCTCCAACCTTTAGAAAAACAAAATAAATACAAATTATATGACCCTGTAAATGATAAAGTTTTATCTAAAGTTATTGTTAAAGGAATTCCTGAAGAAGTTTTAGATAAAGTTGTATTTGGTGAAAGTGAAAATGATGTTATAGTAATTAAAGAAACTTTTGAAGGTGGGTTTAAAAATTATACATTTGAAAATGGTGTTTTAACTATTAAATGTTCATTAATTTATACCGATATAAAAGATGTAGAAGGAACTGAAGATGAACCTGTGTTCGCCCTCTCAAATCATATAGGCCAGGCTTATGGGGTAGAATTTAGATCTTTTAGTAAAGGTGCCTTATATTCAGGAGATAATTTAAAGGGTTCTAGTGTAGAAATAGAATTTAACGATTTAAAATAAATTAAATATGTGCAACTGCGGGTGTAATATTTGTGAAACTAAAAAATCAACGTTAATACTTAATGAAAGTATTAGTTCACCGGAGATATTGTCTGAAGGTCTTAAACATCATTTAAACAATAAAAAACCGTTAACAGAACATATTTACCGTGCTGGTTCTGAAAATTATTTTAATTTATGGGCTGAAGCCCGTTCTTTATACTCTCGTGAGATATTAGAAATAACTCATGAAGATGATTTAGCTGTTTTAACTGAAACAGATTTAGGTCATTTTGGTATGTTTGAAGGTAAAAAAGTGCCTTTAGATTTTCCTATGGAAGATGAATCAATAGATGAGGCTAAAAACGACAATAAAAAATTAAACAAACCAATGCGTGACTCATCTGGAGGTAAAGCATATAAAGTTTATGTAAAAGATCCTAAAACCAAGAAAATCAAAACAGTACGTTTTGGATCAGGTGGATTAAAAGCAAAAATTAATAATCCAAAAGCTCGCCAAGCATTTGCTAAACGACATAAATGTTCAACTCGCAATGATAAAACTAAAGCTTCATATTGGAGTTGTAGATTACCTCGTTACAGTAAGCTTTTAGGATTAAAAAGCTCTTTTAGCGGTTTTTGGTAAAATGGATATATTTAATGAAATATCTTGGACTCAATTCCAAAAATTAAAAAATATTGTTAAATTACCACTTAATGAACAAGTTAAAAAGTATAATCAATATCTATATGAGTTAAGTATAGCTCGATATGAATGGTTATCTTATCAAAATAAAGGACCCCTTCGTAAAAGTATTATAATAAGTGGGCATTTATTACAAGAAGATTTATTTGATTTATTACAAGAAGATGGTTCTAATATAGAAATAACCTCAGAAATATTTACATAAAATGCCTAATTTACCAATTTCAGGATTACCTCAATCTACAAACTTAGATGGAACAGAATTATTAGTTAATGTTCAAGGTGGGGTTACAAAATATCAAAATGTACAAGATATACTTGATGCTAATTTACCAATAACTTCAAGTGGTATAGAATCAAATTATATTGACTTTAATACAGGTTCGCTAGTAGAAGGCAAACCTGGTAGGCTAAAATGGAACGATGTTGATGGTACGTTAGACCTTACACTTAAAAGGGGAAATGTAACCCTCCAAATAGGACAAGAAGAACTAGTCCACGCTTATAATAACACTACAGCAAGTTTCTTAGAAGCAGAATACAAAGCAGTTTATATTAGCGGATCTACTAGTGATTTCCCTGCCGTAGAATTAGCAGATAACATATCCAGAGTAGCATCCGAAAATACAATTGGAATCGTAACAGAAGATATAGCTTCAGGTGAAACAGGATATATCACTACTAGAGGTTTGGTTAGAAATATAGATATGAGTGCGTTTACCGCAGGAGATACTCTATATTTAGGAGCAGCAGATGGTATATTAATAAATGAACCACCCTTGCCACCTGCCCTTACTGTAATTATGGGATATTGTATTGACCCTAGCCCTACAACAGGTTCAATGTATGTTAATGTTAGAAGTGGTTTTGAATACCCACAATATGCTATTGCATATAACCTTGCAGACCTTACTGCATCTCTTGCTAATACAGAAACTCTTATTGACATGGATACTCCCCAAGTACAGAGTGGTATTACAGTTGTAGATGGTTCTAAATTCACAGTATCAACTCCTGGATTATACGAGTTTGTCACTATTGTACAAATAAACAGATCTTCAAGTTCAGGTACTGCTACAATGTATTTTTGGGCGAAGAAAAATGGAGTAGATGTTCCAAATTCAAATAATGAGGTAAGTGTAACGGGGAATGCCGGTGTAGCTGCAAGATTATTAGATAGAAATCTTGTAATAGTACTTGAAGCAGGAGATTATATTCAATTCTATTGGTCAACCGATGATACAAATATGGTACTAAGATACTCAGCACCCGGAGCAAGTCCAACCCGCCCAGCAACCCCCTCTGTAAAAATTACAGCAACGAGAATAAGTTAATGCAACCATACACCGACTTAGAGATTACAGACAAATACATTGTTCGAGAATTTGATCAAAATATAGATCCTATTGAACTTATGTGGCACAGGGATTTAGAAGATCGAACAGTAGAGGTATTAGAGGGTGAAGAATGGCAATTCCAAAGAGATAATGAACTCCCAGTTGAACTTAAAGAAGGAGTTCGTATATTTATACCTAAATTAGAATGGCATCGTATAATAAAAGGTAATACAACTCTTAAAATAAAAATATATGAATAACTTTGATTTAAAAGATAATATTTAAAATTATCAACTTACAGACTGATTCATAGCCAGTCGTTAATAAAAATATTTATGCATCTGTGGCGCAATCATTTGGATTGCGCTTTTTTTTTCGTATATTAACTAAAAATAAATTTTTTAAATGGCAGATAAAATTGTAATTGTAGGAGCAGGTGTAGCGGGTGTGAATGCCGCTACAAAATTAGTAGATAATGGTTATCCTGGAGAGCTTATTACAGTAATTGATATGGGTAAAGATCCTTATAATCGTAAACCTGAAGAAGTAATGACAGGATTTTTAGGTGCTGGAGGATGGAGTGATGGCAAATTAACCTACCATACAGCTATTGGTGGTCAATTATCAAAGTATACAGGAGAAGATAAAGCAATGGAATTGATGGATCAAGTGATTACTAATTTCAAACGTTTTCACCCTAAACCTGAAGAAGTACAATGCTCAAACCCAGTAGCAGAACCAGATTTTATTAAACCTTATTTTGGTTTACGTTTATTCCCAGTATGGCACGTAGGAACAGATTATTTATCTGAAATTGCTAAAAATTGGTATGATTATTTAGTATCTAAAGGTGTCAATTTCGAATGGGAAACTAAAGTAACATATATTGATTTTAATAATCCTCATGGTTATATTTTACTTGAAGGTTTTAAATCTCAAGGAGGAGAAAAACAACATTATATGACCACAGGAGATGAACTTATATTTGCTGTAGGCAAATCAGGTATTGACTTTGCTCAACAATTAGCTAAAGACTATAATTTACCAGATGAACCTAAATCAGTACAAATTGGAGTTCGATTTGAAGCACCACAAAAACACTTTCAAAAACTAATTGATATTTCATATGACTTTAAGTTGTATAGAAAATTTGAAGATAAAGGTGTATCATTACGTTCATTCTGTACTAATAATAATGCAGCTTATGTTGCCGTAGAAGAAACATATGGTAATCAAAGTTATAATGGTCATGCTAAAAAAGATGAACGTTATAGAAATAATATGACTAATTTTGGTATTTTAATGGAAATTAATGGTATTGAAAAACCTTTTGATTGGTCCCGAAAATTAGTACACAAATGTCAAATTGATGGAAAAGGAATGTATTATTCCCCTTCACGTAAACCTTCTACTACAAGTGAAAGTAATGAAATTTCATGTGTTCAAGTTGGTGATTTAACTATTATTAAAGATGCTTTTAAAGGTTATTTTAAATATATCGAAGATTTTATTAAAGACATGAAAAAAATATTCCCAACATTAGGTGATGATTGGGGAATTTATATTCCTGAGGTAAAATATCTTTCACCTGAACCTTTAGTAGATTATAAAAATCTTAGTTTAACTAAATTTTCAAATGTACATTTTGCAGGTGATGCTTTAAGTGCTAGAGGTATAACTGTATCTGGAGCCCAAGGTATTTATATAGCTGAAGATATATTAGGAAAATTAAAAAAGAATAAGTATATTACAGGAACAGATCTTTATTATGATCAAGGAGATATTATAAATTTTTAAGAATATGAGTAATAAATTTGGACAACCACGTAGATTAGTAAAAACAGATGGGACAGTGGCCCATATTTGGGAAGGAAAACTCCATAATTGGGATGGACCTGCTTTAATACCTCAAGGTGATAATAAATTAAAAGAATATTATATTCATGGTATCCAGTATAGTGAAGAAGAATGGAATGAGTTAAAAAAAGATAGACAAGGTGTACCATTCTATAAAAACCAATCAATGAAGAATAAACTATCAGATTATAGAAATTAAGTATGAAAATTGGATTTTGTGGCACCGTTTCAGTAGGCAAAACTACTTTAGTTAAAGCATTAGCTAAATTGCCTGAATTTAAAAACTATCAATTCAGAACAGAACGATCTAAATATTTAATGGAACTTGGTATTCCTTTAAATACTGATAGTACTGTAAAAGGTCAAACTATATTTTTAGCAGAACGTGCTAGTGAATTAATGCAAGAAAATATTATTACAGATCGTACTATTATTGATGTAATGGCTTTTGCAAGATGTTCAGAATCTATGTATTTTTTTGAAGCTGATGATTTTTGTAATTTTGCAGCTTATATGTTGAAAGATTATGATTACATATTTTATGTTTCTCCCGAAGGAGTTGAAATAGAAAATAATGGTGTAAGGGAAACTAATGAGGCTTATAGACAGATAATTGATGATGAAATTAAAGTATTATTAGATAAATACAATCATAAAATTAATAATCTTCATTATATTAAAGGTAGTACTGAAGAACGAGTAAAAGCAGTTAAAGAGGTAATTTTTTCATAATATTTATAAATAAAATAGATATCTAATGAAAGATTACTACTCTATTCTAAAATCATTTTTTTCTAAAACTAATAATCAAGAAAGATTATTCCAATTAGAAAAAATTAAAAATGATAAAACTGCTCTTATTAAATTATTTAATCAAATAAAACCTGAGTCTAAAGACTATTCTATTAATAAAAATACTATGAAATTATCTGAATTAAAAGCTCAAATCAAAGAAGAAATTATTAATACTTTAAAAGAAAATATTTCTCCTTTACAAAATTTAGAAGATCAAATCCAACAATTTATAGAAGAATATCAGCAAGAATTTGATATTATGGAGGAACTTGCAGATCTTTTATTATCAATGCATAATCAAATTAATAGAGAAATTTTAGATGAGGCTTCAAAAGAAGAAGTTGAAAATCAAAAAGAATTAAACAAAGAATTAGAAAAAACTGTTGAATTATCTAAACAAGCAGGTTTAAAAGAAGAGGAAGATTCATATGATTTTGATGAAAAAGAACCTTCAAAAGCAGATCTTAAGAAAGATTCAGTAGCTACTACAGCTAATAAGCTTCAAAAATTAACAGCTAAAATGAAAGAGTTAGCTAAAGAATATTCTAAAGCTGAAGGTGATAAAAAAGAAAAAATCAAGAACCAATTAAAAGATATGACTAAAGAAAAAAAACAACTTGAAAAAGCTCTTTAATAATATACAATCAGTTATAATAGTAGTATTAATTATTATAATTATACTACAACAACAATGTTCTGGTCCATCAATCGATTTCAACTTATTTGGTAAGAAAAACAAACAACCCGATGCTGTTGAAGGAACTGTTATTACCAAAATAGAAACAAAATGGGATACTGTAAAATTTGATAGCTTAATTTATATTCCTAAATGGAGAGTAAGAGTTGATACGGTACATGATACAACCTTAAAGGATATTGATACACTTTCAGTATTAAAAGATTATTACGCAAAGTATTTTTACAGAGATACGTTGGATTTAGATACATTGGGTAATATCATAATCAATGATACTATATCACAAAATTTAATCATATTCAGAGAAATCAATCCAAACATTTATATTCCTAAAAAAATAATTACAAAAGATTCTTTAATTAGTAAACATGAATTTTATACAGGATTTGGATTAGCAGGTACTAAAGAACAGTTTAATTATATAGGAGCAGAATTATTATATAGAAGTAAACGTAAAAAGGTTATTGGATTAGGAGTTGGAGTTAATCAAGATTTACAGCCTATTTTAACAGGTCGTTTATTTTGGAAAATTGGAAAATAATGTCCCAAGATATAAAACAAATAATTCGCCAAGAATACTTAATGTGTGCACAAGATCCAGTGCACTTTATGAAAAAATATTGTTTTATTCAACACCCCCAAAGAGGGAGAATCCAATTTAATTTATTTCCTTTTCAAGAAAAAGTATTAAAATTATTTAGAGATAATCCTTATAATATTGTACTTAAATCTCGTCAATTAGGTCTTTCAACTTTATCTGCAGGTTATGCTTTATGGTTAATGGTTTTTCACGAAGATAAAAATATATTAACTTTAGCTACTACACAAGCAACAGCACGAAATTTAGTTTCTAAAGTACAATTTATGTATGAAAATCTACCCTCATGGTTAAAAGTAGAAACAATAGAAAATAATAAATTATCTTTAAAACTTAAAAATGGTTCTAAAATCCAAGCAAAATCTTCAAGTACAGATGCTGCAAGATCAGAAGCAGTATCTTTACTACTAATTGATGAAGCTGCTTTTATTGATAATATTGCTGAAACCTGGGGGGCTGCACAACAAACTTTAGCTACAGGGGGTGGTGCTATTATTTTATCTACTCCTAATGGTACTGGTAATTGGTTTCACCAAATGTGGGTTAAAGCAGAATCTCAAGAAAATGATTTTTTACCTGTTCGTTTGCCATGGTTTGTACATCCTGAACGAGATGAAGTTTGGAGAAAACGTCAAGATGAATTATTAGGTGACCCTAGGTTAGCAGCACAAGAATGTGATTGTGATTTTAGCACCTCAGGAGATACTGTGTTTTATAATGAATATGTAGAATTTTATGAACAGACCTATTTAAAAGATCCACTTGAAAAACGAGGTGCAGATCAAAATTTATGGATTTGGGAACCTGTAGATTATTCAAGAGATTATATGGTTGTAGCTGATGTTGCTCGAGGGGATGGGAAAGATTATTCTACATTTCATATAATTGATGTTGAAAGTAATGTTCAAGTAGGAGAATATAAAGGCCAAATTGGTACTAAAGAATTTGGTCATTTATTATTTGGTATAGCTACAGAATATAATAATGCTTTATTAGTAGTAGAAAATGCTAATGTTGGATGGCACGTAGTTCAAGTATTAATTGATAGAAATTATCCTAACTTGTATTATTCTCCTAAAAATGGAGATATAACTGCGGATTCTTATTTTGATCAATATTCTGATACTAGTAGAGCCATTCCAGGATTTACTATGTCTACTAGAACTAGACCAATAGCAATTGGTAAATTTCAAGAAGCTGTAGGTGATAGAGGGGTTACTATCCAGTCTAAAAGATTAATAGAAGAAATGAAAGTTTTTATTTGGAAAAATGGAAGACCAGAAGCTCAAACAGGTTATAATGATGATTTGGTTATGGCATTTTCTATTGGTATGTTGATGAGAGAAACAGCTTTTAGATTTAGACAAAGAGGTTTAGATTTAACTAAAGCTTCTTTAAATAATATGACTAAAACAACAACAAAATATACTGGGGTTTATTCTAATAATGGAAATGATAATCCTTATAAGATTCAAAACCCTTATGGGGGAGAAGAAGATATTCGTTGGTTATTTTAAATATATTTATAACTATAATAATAATATAAGATGGCAAATACTAGTGTATTTACACGATTACAAAGACTATTTTCTACTGACGTAATTATACGTAATGTAGGAGGAAACCAACTTAAAGTAATGGATACTAATTCTATTCAAAAAGCTGGTCAAATTGAAACTAATTCTTTAATAGATAGATTTTCAAGATTACACGTAACAGGAGCAGCTCCTGTTTATAATCCTGCTCTTAATTACCAAACAATGAGAGTACAGCTTTATAGTGATTATGAGGCTATGGATACTGATGCAATCATTGCTTCAGCTCTTGATATTATAGCAGATGAATGTACTTTAAAAGATGAAAACGGAGAAGTATTATCTATTAAAAGCCCAGATGAAGATATTCAAAAAATTCTTTATAATTTATTCTATGATGTATTAAATATAGAATTTAATTTATGGATGTGGATCCGCCAAATGTGTAAATACGGTGATTTCTTTTTAAAACTAGATATTGCTGAAAAATATGGTGTTTATAATGTAATTCCTTATACTGCTTATAATATTGTAAGGCAAGAAGGATTAAATAAAGATAACCCCAATGAAGTAAAATTTCAATTTGATCCTGATGGTTTAACAGGATATGGAGCTTATGGAGGTTATTATGGAGGAGCTGCAGGTGGTCCAAATCCTTCAGGTAAAACCATAACATTTGATAATTATGAAATAGCTCATTTTAGATTATTAGCAGATGTTAATTATCTTCCTTATGGGCGTTCTTATATTGAACCTGGACGTAAATTATTTAAACAATACACTTTAATGGAAGATGCTATGTTAGTTCATAGAATTGTAAGAGCCCCAGAAAAACGTGTATATTATATTAATGTAGGTTCAATCCCACCAAATGAAGTAGATGCCTTTATGGAAAAAACAGTTTCTAAAATGAAACGTACTCCATATGTTGATCAAACCACAGGTGATTACAATTTAAAATATAACATGCAGAACATGATGGAAGACTTCTTCATCCCAGTTAGAAATAATGATTCTGCTACTAAAATTGATACTACAAAAGGTTTAGATTATGATGGTATTCAAGATGTTGAATATTTAAGAGATAAATTATTTGCAGCCTTAAAAGTACCTAAAGCCTTCTTAGGATATGATGAAAATGTAGAAGGTAAAGCAACATTAGCAGCAGAAGATATTCGTTTTGCTCGTACAATTGATCGTATTCAAAGAATGGTTCTTTCAGAACTTTATAAAATTGCTACAGTTCATCTTTATACCCAAGGTTATACTGATGAACAGTTAGCTAATTTTGAATTATCATTAACCACTCCTTCTATCATTTATGATCAAGAAAGGATTGCATTAATGAAAGAAAAAGTAGATTTAGCTGCTTCAATAATGGAAAATAAATTATTACCTACAGATTGGATTTATAATAATATCTTTAGATTTAGTGAAAATGAATATACTGAATATAGAGATCTTACTCGTGAAGATGCTAAACGTGCATTTAGACTTAATCAAATAGAAGCAGAAGGTAATGATCCTGTTGAAACAGGTAAATCATATGGTACACCTCATGACTTAGCTTCACTTTATGGTCAAGGTAGATACCAATCAGACCCAGGAAATGTTCCTGATGGTTATAATGAGAAAAAAGATTTAGGACGTCCTAAAGAAAAAGTCTCTAATATTAATACTCAAGATAATGCATTTGGTAAAGATAGATTAGGGAAAAGAGGATCAAAAGAGGATTATAATTCATCAAGTTCACTTAAATCTAATTATAAAGGAGGTTCACCTTTAGCTTTAGAATCGATGCTTAAACAAATTCCAATTAAAAAGAAACAATTGGTTTTTGAACAAGATAAAAATAAAGAATCACTTCTTGATGAAAAAAATATAAAGAAACAAAAATCCTAATATATTTATAAATAAATCTAAGAATGAAATTAAAACATTCAAAGTATAAAAATACGGGCATTCTTTTTGAATTATTAGTAAGACAAATTACATCTGATACTTTGTCTGGACAAGAATCCCCTGCTAAAGATATACTTCAAAAATATTTTGTTAAAACCGAATTATCTAAAGAATACAAATTGTATGAAACTTTATTTAAAAAAACAGGATTAACAGAAGGTAAAGCTGAAATTATAATTAATACCCTTTTAGAATCTTCTAAAAAATTAAATAGAAGTATTCTTAAAAGAGAAAAATATAATTTAGTTAATGAAATCAAAGAACATTATAATTTAGAAGATTTTTTTAAAAATCAAATCCCTAATTATAAAATAAAAGCTTCTTTTTATATTTTAAGTGAAGCATATAATCAAAATTCTTTTAATAATTACTCTAAGGTAATTCAACATAAAATTACTCTCCTAGAACATCTTATTACCCAACCAGTCTCAGAAAAGGTTAAAAAAGATGTTATTAATGAATTTAAATCTTATGATAAAGATATTCGTATTTTAACTTATAAGATTTTATTAGAGAAATTTAATGAAAAATATGATGGGTTAAATAATAATCAAAAATCAGTTTTAAAAGAATTTATTAATACTATTGATTCAACTACAACATTAAAAGATTTTTATAATACTAAAGTAATAGAAATAAAGGAAGTCCTTTCTAATTTAAATAAAAAAGTTACTGATAAAGCAATCCAAATTAAAATTAATGAAGTTAATAATTTAATTTCAGAAGCAGATAAATCAACTAAAATTAATGATGATCATTTAGTTAATTTATTACAATATTATTCTTTAATTGAAGAGTTAAAAAAATCAAATGGCTGAGATTTTAAAACCTAATGAAGTAGATCCTAAATTACTCAAAAGACTTGAAACTAAATATGGGTCTATTGATATGGAAAATGATTTTTTTTCTAATGATCTAAGTCGTTATTTTAAAACATCCGGAATAGACCCAGAAACAGGTCAAATTTCACATAATATTATTAATTTAGCTAGTTTTGGGGATTCATTAAAAGAATTATCCCAAGCTTTAAGTGCTATTATAGCTTTATCTAAAACCTCAGAAGGTAAAATGGATAATGTTATACAAGATATAGCTCAACAAGTTAGAGATGTATTCAATCAATACAGAACTCATATTAGAAAAAATTATCCTGATCAATACAGCACTATAAAAGATTTAGTTCAAGAAATTTCAACAACAGCTGCGGGTGGTGGTTACACTACTCCTTTTGCTTTTAATCCTGATAAAAAAGCTAAAGGGGCTAAAAATATTTATTATTATAAATTAGGATTTAAACCCGTAGATAAAAAAAAGTTACGTAAACAAAGTAAAGGTATAGATTATATAGATTTATATTAAACTTAAATATGTATAGGTATAAATTAAAAATAAAAGAAGAAGAAGGTTTAGGTCCTAAACAATTTCAAAGTGAAAGAATGTTAGGATTTGATAAAATTGGAGATTTATTAGGACAAATACAACCTTTACTTAATGATGCTAAACAAGAAACAGAACAATATTATAAAGAAAATCCTGATTCTTACTCTGTAGTATATGGTACAGATTTAATTCATGATTATTTAAATGATATACTTAAAATTTTAAAACCTGAAGAATAAATGAAAACTCTACAAGAACAATATAAACTAATTAAAGAAGGAAAAGGACAAAAGTCTACCTTCTTAAAAGAAGCTAAAAGTAAATATCCTAATTTAATTAGAAATGGTTCTTCATTCGAGGAAGCAACTTCAATCTTAAAATCAAAATCAGTAATTAATGAAAATTTTGTAGGACTACAAGCAATAAATTCATTTGAAACTAAAAAAGATCCTTGGACTGATAAATTTAAAAATTTTATATCTGAAGAAGCTAAAGCTACTGAAAAGAAAACAACTAAAGAAGTTGAAGAATTAGAAACTAAAGGATATGATTATAAAGATAAGAAAAATTATGATAATATCTATGGTGAAGAGTTCTTAAAAGGATATTATGCTGAAATGAAAGATCCTAAAAATAGTGAAAAAACTGTGGATGAATTAAAAGAAATAGTAGCTAAAAATTTATCTAAAGATGCTTTACACTATGTTAAAGATGGTCAATTTGGGGTTAAAGAATTAGGATATACTACAGACCACCCAGGTTTAGGAGAACCAAAAGAACCAAAAGGAAAACATAAAGCTTCAGGTTATGGTGATTTAAAAGAATCATTAAGTTTATCATCCTTAATTATGAATGAAGGTGAGTACTATATGCCCGAAGAAAAAGAACCTAAGAAAAAAGAAGAACCTAAGAAAAAAGCTAAAAAATCATTAGTAGCAGATAAAGTAAAAGAAATTGAAAGTACAGGTAATGTAGCTGCTTTAGAAGCTAAAATGAGTGCTTTAGATGAAGAAATCGAAAACAGAGAAATGAAAATGAAAATGGCTACTGAAAACGAAGATTTAGCTGAATTCATTAATCCTGTTAAGATTAAAGAAATGGAAAAAGAAGTTAAAGAACTTCAAAAAGCCAGAGACAAATACATTAAAGAATACAAGAAACTTACAGGTGAAGAATATGCTGGTAAGAAAGAAATTGTAGGAGAAATGGATACAGATGATTTAGAAAATACTACTTCAAATGATGATGCTTATGAAAAAGCATTTGATTCAATGGATGATAGTGAAGAAATTACTGAAGGAACACCAGGTGGAGTAGCATATATGAGAGGTCAAGAAGATTTTGATAAAGGAGCCTCTGAAGATGATAACCCATATGAAAAAATGGAAGAAGATCCTTATGGAGACTTTGAGGAATGGTATGAAGGTTGGTTTCGTGCTAAAATGGACCAAGAATTGTCTGGTATATAATAAAAACTTTAATATAAAATGAAACAAGTACTTATTGAAACCCAACTTTTTAAACCTGTACTTTTAGAAGGTAAATTATCTGAAAAAGGTAACCCTCTAGTAGAAGGTATTTTAGCTACAGCTGAAGTAAAAAATGGTAATGGTAGGTATTATGCTAAAGAATTATGGGAACGTGAGATTGATAAGTACATGCAATCCGTTAATGAAAACAGGGCATTAGGAGAATTAGATCACCCAGAATCTTCAGTAATTAATCTTAAAAACGTTTCTCACAACATTAAAGATATGTGGTGGGATGGAGATAATGTAATGGGTAAAATAGAAATTCTACCTACTCCATCAGGTAACATATTAAAAGCACTGATTGAAAATGGTATAACTTGTGGTGTTTCATCTCGTGGTATGGGTTCATTACAACAAAGAGGAGAAATGCTGGAGGTACAAGATGACTTTGAATTACTTTGTTGGGATTTTGTATCAACCCCTTCAAACCCAGGTTCATTTATGCAGTTGGTAAAAGAAGGTTTAGATTTTTCTAAACAAAATAAATATGCTAAGGTAAATTCTATTATAACTGAGATTTTATGTTCTAATGGACAGTGTCCAATTGTATAAAATTCAATAAAGTACCCCCCTTAGAATAGTATTCCTTGGCCCAAGCCCTCGCAAGAGGGCTTTTCTTTTTTTAAAATTGTGATTTTGAAATATCTTCATATATGTATTATTGTATTCACGTGGACAATATACTATCCTATATAGTATCCACTTATGTAAAATTACTTATTACGATTCTTGAATAATCGTAAATCCCAAACCTAAATTTTGAGGAAAATGAAAACAAACAGAGAAATGCTTAAAGAAGCAATCGCTGAAGCTAGAACTGTTAAAGAAACAGCTATAGCAAATGCAAAACTTGCTTTGGAAGAGACTATTACTCCCCAACTAAAGTCTATGCTAGCTAAAAGGTTAGAAGAAATGGAAGTTGAAGAAGAATTAGACGAAGCCGAAGTAGAAGAAATGAAAGGTAAGGAAATGAAAGAAACTATGAAATCAGAAATGGAAGAAGCAATGTCCGATGAAATGGAAGAAGCTTATGACATGGACGAAGAAATGAATCTTGAGGAAATCCTTGCTGAACTCGAAGAAGAACTTGAGGAAACTAATATTGACCCAGGAGCTGAACCAAAATCCTTTCTTAAGAAAAAACCAGATTATGCTCAACTTGAAGAAGAAGAAATGGAAGATGAACTTCCAGAAAACCCTGAAGATCCAACTCAACAACCTGGATACGTTCACGAAGCTGAAGGTTTAATTGGAGCAGAAGAAGAAGAAGGTGAAGAAATGGAAGGTGAAGAAGATGAGGAAATTGATTTAGAAGAAATGTCTGAAGAAGATCTTAAGTCTTTTATCGAGGATGTAATTAAAGATATGGTTGAAGCTGGTGAGTTAGAAGCTGGAGATGAATTTGAAGCTGAAGGTGAAGAAGCCGAAGGTGAAGAAGAAATTGAAATGGAAGACGAAACAGAAGAAATCATGGAAGGTGAAGAAGAATTGGAAGAAGGTTTAGAATTAGGAATGACAGATGCTGAATTTTTAGCATCATTGTTAACATCACTTGCATTAGTAGGTGGCGTTGCTGTTTCCTCAGCTAAAAAAGAACTAGCTGCTGCTGCTAAAAAAGGAAAAGAAGCTGTTGCTGCTACGATAAAAAAGCTTTTAGGTAAAGGTGATGTTGCTGAAATGGAAGAAATGACAAATGAAGTTGAATCATTGAAAAATGAAATCAATGAAGTTAATCTTTTAAATGCTAAATTACTTTACTTAAACAAAATCTTCAGATCTAAAAACTTAACTGAAAGCCAAAAAGCTAAAATCATTCCTGCATTTGATAAAGCTGCTACGGTAAAAGAAGCAAAACTTATCTTTGAAACAATTTCTGAAGGTTTAGCAACTGCTAAACCAACAATCAAAGAAAATCGTTCTTTAGCTTCAAAACCTGTAGGAGTTGCTCCTAAAAAGGAAATGATTATGGAAGTTGATTCTCAAGTTGCTAGATGGCAAAAGTTAGCTGGAATTAAATAAAAATTAAATTAATCTTAAAAAAAAAACAATGTCACAATTAAATTCTCTTTTAGAAAGCGCTGCGGGTTCATGGAAGAACCTTCAGAGCGATGCTGCCAGATTGGCTAGCAAATGGGAAAAGACAGGATTGTTAGAAGGTATCGGAAACGAAACTGGAAAAAACAATATGTCTATGATCCTTGAAAACCAAGCAAAACAATTAGTAGTTGAATCTTCACTTTCAGGTGGAGGTACTGCTGGTGGTACTTTTACTGCTGGAACAGGTGAGCAATGGGCTGGAGTAGCTCTTCCACTTGTACGTAAGGTATTTGGTCAAATCGCTGCTCAGGAATTCGTTTCTGTTCAACCTATGAACCTACCTTCAGGTCTTGTATTCTTCCTAGATTTCCAATATGGAACCGCTAAGAATCCATTCAGCACTGCTGGTGGTAATGTTTACGAATCTGGATCTATGTATGGTTTAACTGAAGGTGGATCTGCTCCATCTGAAGGTACTTATGGTGGTGGTCGATTTGGTTATTCTATCAATAATACTGCTTCTTTATTCACTGCTACTGTAGCTACAGCTTCTTGGGCTGATTTGAATTTCGATTCAAACTTCTCAGCTTCTGCTGCTGCTGGTGATTATAAGAAAGTAACTGTTGATATGTCTAACACAAATGCAGATCTTAAAGCTGCTCGTGCTTTCACAGTAACTTCAGGTTCATTAGTAACTGTTAGTTCTAACTTTACTTCTGTAAGTGGTAATAGCGTATCATTTATTACTGATGGTGGTAACGAAGCTGCTTCTTATGCCGATACTGCTGTTACTTATTCATTAGCCCCAATTGATAATTCTCGTGGTGATTTTGAAGATGGTAATACTACATTAAATAGTCTTAACTCAACTATCTCAATTCCTGAGGTAAATGTTAAGTTAAAGTCTGAATCTATTGTTGCTAAAACTCGTAAGTTGAAGGCTGTTTGGACTCCTGAGTTCGCACAAGATCTTAACGCTTACCAATCATTGGATGCTGAAGCTGAATTGACATCTATCATGAGCGAGTATATCTCATTAGAAATTGATCTTGAAATTCTTGATATGTTGATTACTTCTGTTCCTGCTGGAAGCACAGAATTCTGGTCAGCTGAAAACAACCAAGCAATTAATGCTGGTGAAACTGCTTTCGCTACTTTAACTTCTGGTTTCTATAACACACAAGGACAATGGTTCCAAACTCTTGGTACTAAAGTACAGAAATTGTCTAACAGAATTCACCAATTAACTCTTAGAGGTGGTGCTAACTTTATGGTATGTTCTCCAACTGTAGCTACAGTTCTTGAATCAATCCCAGGATATGCTGCTGATTCTAATGGTGATGCTGCTCAAATGAAGTATGCATTTGGTGTACAGAAAGTTGGTCAATTGAATGGTAGATACCAAGTTTACAAGAACCCATACATGACTGAAAACCAGATCTTAATGGGCTTTAGAGGAACTCAATTCCTTGAAACTGGTGCTGTATTCGCTCCATATATTCCATTAATCATGACTCCTCTTGTATACGATCCAGATACATTTACTCCACGTAAAGGTCTCTTGACTCGTTATGCTAAGAAGATGATTCGTCCCGAATTTTATGGTTTGATTAAGGTTGCTGGATTGAACACTATCTAAGTCATTGACTTAGTTCATCCATAAAAAGAAAGAGGCGCGTTTTGCGCCTCTTTTTTATTTCCTATTTGGCTACCCGAGGTATTGTTCGTATATTTACATATAATAAAGAGATAAAAATAAAGGTTATGTCAAATAAAGAAATAAAAGATCAATTACAAAAAGGTAGTGTTAAATTCACAGTTGAAGGTATTACTAGTTATTGTAAAGGTAATGATGGTGAGTATGGAATGAATCCAAAAGTATTTAAAGTGACTGAAGATGCTAAATCAGTTTATGTAGATGAATTACTTTCGGTCAGTGGGATGAATATTAACAAATGGGGTCCTACCTGTATTACACTATATACGTTTGATATGTTAGGTAAAAAATCAATAGGTAAAATTAAATATTCAAAAGTTACAATTTTACAATAGAATGGAACTAGAATTAGAATATATTGCAGATGATACTTATCATATGGTAGCCCATAACATTTGGGGAAGTACTTGTTTGTGTGAGGTTGTAATTGAGGGGGAAGATGAAGATTATCAAATTCATATTAATGAGATAGGTCTTCCCTTATCTAAAAGTTTAAAAGATAATTACAGAAAAATGTTTTTAAAACATATAGGCTTTTAACTTTTCCTTGCATTTTATTTGGTTACCTGAGATATTGTTCGTATATTTACATATAATAAAGAAATAAAAATAAAGGTTATGTCAAAGCAAGTAAAAAGAGGTCGTCCACGTAAAACTCAAGTAGTAAAAACATTTAATCCTTCATCTGTTAAGTTGTTTAGAGGTTCGGATTTAAGTTTCAATAATAGTTTATTTATTCCTTTAAAAACTAATCGTGAGATTGATGTTATCCTTTCAACCGAAGGTGGATTAATGCCAGGTACCAATATGGTATTTGTTGGTGGTCCAGGTTCAGGTAAAAGTACTGTTACTTTAGATATGCTATCAGCTCTTACAGATCAAGGACTTAAGTGTTTGTTTGTGAGTGGTGAAATGGATGAAATTGCTCATTACAAGTATTGTAAGCGTTTGCCTAAATTTCAAAATGTTCAAACTTTATTTTTGAAAAATTATGCTGAAACTGTAAAGGAAACTTTAGAGTATGTTTTTGATCAAGGTTATGATGTAATTGCAATTGATTCCCTTGCTGAAGTAATTGAAATGGTTAAAGATAATTATCGAACTACTGAAAGTGCAGCTGAAAGTTGGTTGCTTAACTTACAAGATAAGCATAAAAAAGGTAAAAATAAGTGTTCATATTATACTACTTTCATCAACATTCAACAAGTTACTAAAGCTGGTGATTTTGCAGGATCTAACCGCCTTAAGCACATGACTGACGCAATGTGTCACATTGAGCGTAGTAAGGATGGTTTAGAGCGTTCAATTCATTTTAGTAAAAATAGGGATTGTGATAAGGATTTTAAAATGTTTTTTTCAATTCACCAAGATACAGTTCATTATTCATACGAATTTACTAACGATTAAAATTAAATAAAATGAAAAACTTAAATTTAATACCACTAAATAACGATATTAATAAGTTACAAGGTTTTATTCCTTCACTTGATAAAAATTGGAGGAACTCACAACGAATCAAATCTAATCAATTTCAAATTGAAACCTTAGATGCAATTTCAGATTTACAAAAATATGGATGGAAGATTTCAGGAGCAAGAGAGGTTAGAGATAAACGTTCTCGCAAAGTTTCAAACCATTTAATTAAATTAGATCATCCTGATTTTCAAATTAAAAACAAATCAGGTAACTCTGAAGCTATAGCTTCAATGAGGTTATATAATAGTTGTGATGGTTCTTCACCACTAGAGATGGATTTTGGTGTTTTTCGTCAAGTGTGTTCAAATGGTATGGTAGCTAATACTTCTTATAGTAATCATAAAGTTCAACATACTGAAAAAGGAAATAGTAAAGTTCATGAAATTTTGATGGATGCTAATATTCAAGCTAATTTAGTAATAGATGAATTTAATAAACTTAAAACTGTTGAATTAGATCCTATAAAAGCTATAAAATTAGCTTCAGATGCTGCTCGTATTAGATTTGGTAATATATCTAATTTTGATGTAAATCAACTATTGGAACCTGTTAGAGTTGAAGATACTGATAATGATGTTTGGACTGTATTTAATCGAATCCAGGAAAATTTAACTCAATCTAATAGATTATATAATAGAGATGGTAGTAAAATTTCAGGAGTATCATCAGTAAATGAAGATACTCGAATTAATAAAGCATTATTTGAAAAAGCTTATGCATTAGTTTAAAACACTTTATTTTTATTTCTTTATAAGGGGCCTAAGTTATGCTTAGGTCCTTTTTTTGTTTTAATATTTATTAGAAATAAATAAATTTAGTTCTTTATGACGTCCAATCATCATACCGATGAGGTATTTAAACAAAAGAGAATACCCAAAAATCCTATTAAATTTAAAATTCAATTAAATGAAGAGCAGAAAAAAGCAAAAGAAGAAATATTAAACAATACTCTTACTTTATTAGCAGGCTCAGCAGGTTCAGGTAAAACCTTATTAGCATGTCAGATAGCTTTAGATGGTCTCTTTTGTAGACAATACGAAAAGATTATAATCACCCGTCCTACCGTATCAAAAGAAGACA
>Ga0208644_1001436_pt1 | contig 19878 bp, 29 predicted proteins | sample VirMetDEL_Nov_18_FD_184517 | JGI IMG/M metagenome (GOLD analysis project Ga0208644, IMG submission 184517) | Aqueous microbial communities from the Delaware River and Bay under freshwater to marine salinity gradient to study organic matter... | ecosystem: Environmental > Aquatic > Marine >...
CCACACGGTCGCCGATTATCTTGATTTGACCGTTAAACGCTGGTGCGGTTCCCTTATTATGGAAAGCGCCGCCAAGGTGTTGCCGGATTGTTGATTGAGCCCACCGCGGAACGCTATTCGAAGAGTAATTCGGACCCCATGCACGCCGGCCGCCCTTATCAATATGAATTGCGTTCGGATAAACGCCGATACCATTGAACCCCAACGCCGACGCTTGTCGGATTAAGCGCAAGCGATCTTCTGTATTGAAGCCGCGAACGTTGATATCTATTGCGTTGCCGTGTACGTGCTGGCTTCCCTTTGCGCCGCCCACTGCCGCGTTATGTGCTGCTGTCCGATGCGCTGAATTGATCTGCAATGATTGCCCGAATCTCTGCTGCAGTTGAGAGAATCCGGCGACAACATCTTGCCGCACACCGCGCAATTTCTTTGCCTGACCGGACGACAATGGAACTGACGTGTTGCGTGTTGGTTCGGCTGCTTTTCGGCTTTGCGCACGGTCAATTTCATTTTGTGCCTCGGTAAAGGCTTCGCCCAAAATTATTTTCTGCTTACCGTATTCCTCAAGGCTCATGCCCTCCCTGTTTTTCATCAGGTCGTTAAGCTGCTGCGCGGCCACATCCTTTCGCGCTTGCGCATCTTCAACCGTATTCTGGCCTTGCTCTGTTCCAATCCCCTCCATTCCGGAAGGGTTGAACTTATACCGCGCAATAATCTCTTTCGCTGTCTCCGATGCGTTCGGGCCGGCTGCTTTTAACCAGCGATCATAGACCTGTTTGACCGCATGCGCGCGGAGCTGATTCTTAACTTGCGGGCTAGCAACATCACTGCCATCAATCAGCTGGTCAATTTTGCCGAGATATTCGACATTTTGATCTGGATCATCGCCAATGTTCGGAAGCACTTGATTATCAAGCACTTTCTTGGTTTGGTCAAACGCCCACTTCTGGCGATAAACCTGCACATCGCTGAATGACTTGTTGTCGAGTGCCGCGCGTTGCCGTGCAATAAACAGCTGGCCTTCCTGCTGTTTAGATTTTGGTAGACTGTCTAAAAACTTTTTTGCGTTTTGATCAAACGTTGCAAGCCGGTTTGAGCGCCATTCATTCCCGTCACCAGACAATTGCGTCTTTGACTGGTTATATTGCAAATCATTGTTGCCGCCGAATTCCGTTGCCTTGATCTTGAAATCGAAGTTATCAGCCTTGGCTTGTTCGGCTTCTGCATATTTGGCAACGCTACCGGCTGCACTTGCGACTGTTGATACAATCGAAGCAATCGCTTTAACCTTGGATGCCTCATACTGCGCTTTCTGGCCCCGTGCGCGGGCTTCTGACTTCCGGCTCTCCCCAACAGCCTTATAACCCGCACCGCTGTTGCGCGTGCGTTGTATTGGCCTTGCGTTCAACGATGTGCTAGCGAATGGCCGCCGATCAACCACAGGCATACGAGGCACCTATGATTGTTGCATTGCGCTGGATTGGATACATATTGCTGGCTTTGGGCTTTGTTGTTTTGATAGCGTCGTTGCTCGGTAGCTGGTTTGATGGCGAACCCATCTACTCGATGATGAACCCTTTCAACATCAAGCTACTCGTTACTGCTGTCATAAGCTTAGGGCCGGGACTCGCCCTGCTATGGCTTCACGACTGGCTACGCCGCCGTTACGCTAACAAATGAACTAGGACCACGTGATCCGCCGCCGAGTGTATCGGCTGCGTTATCGTAGTTTTGCGCGCTCTGAATATACGCGTCACGCTGGATGACTAAGTCTTCTGCTTCGTTCATGTGAGAGATGGCCGTGGCTTCTCCGCCCCAGATTTGGACGAGATTGTCGAGCTGTCCTCGTTGTTGGGTTTCGTTGACGACGAGGGCCGCTGATCCGCTTCCGGGGTCGAGGCCGGCGGCAGCAAATCTAGCCGTTTGTCTAGCGACCTGAGAACGTGTCTCCGCGCGCGTTTTTTGAGCCTCGAAGTGTGATTTTTGTAGCTCGGTTCGCGCATTGATCTTCTCAACGATTGCATCTCGTTCGGCAACTTGAGCGGCGGCACGCGCCTTATCCGCCTCGGCGCGGTTCACATCCGCTTGCGCTTGCATCTGCGCTTGTTGCGCCTGGATGCCTGCGACCGTTCCGACAATGGATGCAACGGCTCCGATAAGTCCTACGAGTGGGGCGCAAATGGTTAGGGCCCTCCCCTATGGAATTCGCCGAAATGTTTTGACGCGGCGGCTTCATAAGCAGCGCTTGCTTCTTCTGCGGTTGCAAACATGCCTAAATATTGCAATCTTCCATGAATGCGGATGCTTGCTTGATATGGCCGTTTGTTCACCGTTTTGCGTTGTGTCACGCCACGAAATCCGCTCGTGTTTGTTGAAAACAAACCCGCATTTCCTGCATTGTCCTTGGCATTCGCCAAACGCAAATTAGAAATCCTGTTATCAGCCCGATTTCTATTTACGTGATCAATCCACTTAGGCGGCCATTCACCATTCATGTAAAACCACGCCAGCCTATGTTCGCGATAATTACATTTATCGATTCGAATGATCCGATAGCCCTTAGCGTTAATACATCCCGCAATGCCGCCAGCGCTAGCGCGCGGGCTTGCTCGCATCTTCCATCGAAAAACTCCCGTCTTCGGGTTATAGTCGAGAACTTCAAGCAATCTTTCGTGTGTCAGCATCAGAAGGATTCTTCCGTTTGCATCTCGACAACAAGCGATGTCAGCATAAACGGAAACGGTGTATCGTGCTCAAACCTAACCCGGCATTCACGCGACCAACCGGACGGCGTTGTCAATTCCAGATATTCAGATCGAAGCGGCGGCGAGCTGTCCATTTCGTGCTCTGGCAATCGATAGATGATAGAGTCCATATTACTCGAATTCGGCCCTATCTTTCCACCTAAAGATCTATAAACATTAGCATAAACTGCGTGTATGTTGCGTGGTCGCGCTGATGCAGATCCTTGTTGCGCGCCAGCTTCGAGATCCATCGTCTCAAGCGCTGCATCTATGGCCAAGCCAACCGAAACCGTCGCGCCGGCTGGGTCAACGTTGAGATTGATTTCACCGTTTGTGACGGTGTGCGTTTCCTGCGATCCATTGTTAAGTACGGATACCGTTTCACCTTCCAGATGATACAGGCCCGTGATTTCCGCATCCGCCGCCGCACCTGAGATGCTGCAATCAACGCCGATATAGGCCGCCTTATAATTATCATCAGATAAGGAAATCGAAGGGTATTGCGCTTGAACTTCGATATATCGTTTCGTCCCGCCGTTGATCGTCCGTTCGGACAAAATATATAAGTCATCGTTTGTTGTGCCTGGGATTGAAACGCACCGCTTAACCTTTCCTGATGTTCCGCCAATGATATGCTTGTGCCACGCCACCACCTGCTGTTGACGTTCATACGTCATGCCAAGCAAATACCCGTCTTCACGCACCGCATAGACGACTTGGTCCGGCTCTAGCTGATAGGCCAACTCAACCATGCCGTCGCCGGTGATGTGTTCAGAAAATATCGTTAGGTCTACAGCCTCATAACTATCACGCGCAAAATCATAGCTGTATTCCCGAAGCTTCTTTGCATTGTTGTCCGGGTCGCCTGATCGTTGCGGAAACAGCGTAATCCGGCCAATCCGAATAGGTGCCGTCGCGGATGATCCGAACGTGGTCTGTGGTGCAACGCGAATGTTAGACGGTGTGAGCGCTTCGTTGTTTGCACTCGTGCCAATCGACATTTCAGAACTAGACGTTCCGGCTGTTAACACCGTGCCTGGTGATAGCCACCGGATCACATCGGCCTGACCAGATCCGATCGTTGCGATAATGGCGTCGCTGTCTTCTGTCCCATCCTCAAAATCGCTGAATATACCCGATCGGCTTGCCCATATCGTTTGCGGCTCGCCAGCTGTTGAAGCAAACCAAAGCCGGTTTTCGTGGAAGGCAACTTCACTCGGATAACCATCCTTACCATTCCAGCTACCAATCTCATAAAGACTGATTGCAGATGTTCTGATGCTCTCCGGCATTTGATTATGAATGATTTGGACAGTCACCACCGTTGACGATGTGTAAGCCGTTATTTTGAGAACGCATGTCGTGTCATGCAGATACGTTGCATCGAAGTAGCCAGCTGTACCCGATGGGTAAACCCGCACAGTTCCTTGTTGGTGTGTTGGGACACGCGTAACCTGGCCCCAATCTGATATTGTCGTGACGTTACTCACGCCATAGACAAAACCATCTGTGGTGTATTGGTCGCCGTTAGCTAGGCTTGCCGATCCATCCCCAAGCGATGCGCCCTGAATCCCCGTTTCCGTTTGGGTTGCGTCGCCACTGTCGCCGCCTTCCCGAACCCGGATTAAAGCGCCAACCATATCAGACGTGAATATGCCACTCGTTGCCGTGCAGGTCGCCGTTGATCCGACCGCCTGCGTTCCGTATGTGGTGGCTGATGCTGACCAGCTACTAAACGTCAAGGTTTCCGACGTATCGCCGTTGAGCGGCTGGAATGGCCCCTTCTCAAAGCCGAATTCCGCCAAGGTCCATGCGGTATGTGATGTCCGCGTGATCGTCTTAGGCTTTTGATCCGGATGGCAGATATACAGAACATCGTTGGTCTGGGCGAATTGCAGATCTGGCAACTGGCTCTCAGTGTAAGTCGTGGCTAGCTCCACAATCTCGGATGCCGTTCCGCCTGATGTGTACGTGCCGAAACTAGTGCTGTCCTCACCGGATAGTTCGAACGTGTTGGCCGTCGTATTCGCAACCAGAAAACGCCGGTTGTTAAGCTGGTGCATACCGCCAACACTGCCGATATAGACATAGTCACCGTTTGAAAGTGTGTGCCCGGTCGATGTCACAACAGCAGGGTTTGCATTCGTGATGCCGGTGATGTTATTGGCCGCGTGCGTGATCAAAGCGCCATCGCGAAAGAACCAAACATAGCTTGGCCCGAACATCAACGTATAAGCTTGCTCTGTGTTGTATACAAACCGAACGAGCTTCGCATCTTCCGAGCTGGATTTAGGTTCCACAATGTATTTAAAGCCTGGTCGCTTGCGAGCACCACCATGCGGAACAACCACAAAGTTCGTGATCTCATAGGCCGCGTTACGATATTTCTCGATATCGACACGGCCTCTTAGCCTTGGGGTAAACTCGCCAGCAGTGAAGTTCGTGATGAGTGTTGCTGTTCTTGCCATCAGAGACGACTATTCACCCATATGCTCGCCTCGAATGAACGCGGCACGCCTTCCTGACTGTCTGCCGTTCGCGCTTCTCTTAACTTGCGCTCGGCGACTTCCCACAATCCTTGTACGCCTGTCATTGACTTCTTGGACGCGGCTGCAAGTTCTGCGCTCATGCGTGCAATCAAAGCATCAATAAACAGATCATCATATTTGCTGATGTCTTCTTGCCTAAAGACGTATTCGATTTTTACCGTTGCATCGTTTGAAACAATGAACCCGGACTCTAGTCGATAATCTGGTTGCCCATCATGGAATTCATTGTTTGCTGACGCTGATGGTGTGTCAATGTTAGTCCGGACTAGCCGGAGAAAGTCATCCGGCAATACGTGCTTATAGGTGTATTCCCAATCTGGCGTTTCGGTTGATAGCGCGAGCGTTGAACGCTTTACTGCGAAGTTCCAGAAATGCCCGCGAAGCATGGCATCACGGGCTTGAGGGTAAGCAATCTTGCATCGGCGAGCGACTTCTGTCCCTTGATCTAGAGAAGTTATCGTTGTCTCGCCGATGCGCTGCAAGGCTAGGTTGCAGATTTCCGTATCAGATGTGATCTGGCTCATTCACCTAGCCTCAAAGCTTAGTCGTGCAGATAGAACAGGCACCCGGCGATGGTGTCTGTGTCTGCGATTGCGGTGCTTGCGCTTGTTGCTCGGATAACAACACCATCTTTGGATTCAAATACTTTGGTGTATCCTGTCGCCGCCAAGCCTGCGAGCGTGGTCAACTCCTCAAAGCCGATCACGTCCGCACTATCAACAGAGATGCCATCAATCAAACCGTCTGGATCAGCAGTAACAGCCGAGCCGTCTAGGTCTGTATAAGCATCAAAGCCGAGATCAAGCGTCGCTGATGCCGTCGTCCAGTTCACATAGAGCCATGAGGACGGCAACAGCAGCCGAACCCGGCCCGCTGGAAGCTTAACCAAAGCAACAGATGAGCCAGAATCACCGGCACCTGATTGCGTATGCTCGAAATACATTCCGCGCACACGGCCTTTCCAATCGCTAGTTTCATTGTTCACCGCTGGTGTAGTGGTGAAAATGTTAGCGTATTGCGTGCTTTCTTGAGTAGTTACAGCCATTGTTATCTACTCCCCTTAAGCGTCAGTCGTTGGAGAAGCACCAGGGTCACATTCGATGTAACCGACACGCTCTTCTTCCATGCGAGTTGCGCCAATTGACATGCAGCAATAGACTTGCGTTGCATAGCCTTTGTCGTCTCGTTCCGTGACGCGGGTTTTCATGTCCTTACCAATCGACAAGAGCATTCCGGACTTAGTCCAGTAAAGCACCTTATCATCGCCGTTGGCATCCACACCGATGCGTTCCGTTGGGATCATGGTGAAACCGCCGTACCGAGCGATATTACCTTCAACCAGCGGCTTTATGCTGTTGTAGTCAGCGTTTGCCACACGCTCATCTTTCATCAAGCTTTCTGCCTGACGAGCATTCACAACCATGAACATTTCTTCGTCGGGGTCGACGCTGTTCTCAAGTAGGTTGCGCTTAGCCCGTAGGATCTTCGCGACGTTCAAACCAGTGTCAGCCGCACTAACGCCTGGCCAAACGGTCTGAACATCAACAACCATTGAGGCATCAAAGGCTGTTTGTGTTGATCCACTTTCTCCAGTGTATGCCGTGCCGTCCGCTGCTGCGATGATCACGTCATCCATTGAGCGGCCCATGGCATACATCGCAGCCGTAGCGTACGGTGACGATGGATCGATGAGCATACGGATACGATCTTGTTCGTCGATCAGATCCGCCCACTCCCAATCTTCAAGCGACACACGCCGACGGGCATGCGGCGTATCCATTCGAGGCGTGTCAGCATGACGTGACGTCCTGCGTTGCGCCTGAGTAGCGCCGATTTGTTCGTAGAAAGCGTTCTTGCCGACCTGTGTTTCATTACGGACGGCGGAGCGCAAGCGCGAGCCTTTTTGCTGAACCAGATGATAAACATTGGCTCTATATTGCTCGACGTGCGCCGTTGTTACCTGAGTAGACATAGCTACCAAGCTCCTAAACGGTTGATGTCAAGGGTGAACCGGATTACCTGCGAATGCAGATCCGTACTGTTTACTGGCGCTTGCGGTAGGCTCGCTAACGGACCCTTTCGGGTTGCCCGTACCTCAGACCAAGTCGCAAAGAGCTATAGGCGTCACCTGATCACGGGTGCGTTGCCGTACAGCTGATTATTCATCGCCGTAAGTTCTCTCACGCGTCGATCATGCTCCGGATGACTGCTGTCATACAAAGCCGCGCTATGTTCTTCACGGTACGATGAAATCTGATTTTCCAAATCGGCCGGTGTTGCCTGCTGAGCATGACCACCAACCAACGATGTCTCGCCGCCCATGTCCTTGCCGATACGGCCGAAGACTTTGAGCATGTTGGGATCATTACCAAGCCCGGTTTCATCCAAGCGCTTTAGGAATTCTGGTGTTGCGTAGGTGCGCAAGGCTGATTTCGCTTGGCCAACAAACTGGTCATAGGCCGGACCCTGCTCTAGCCTCAGTGAGCGTTCAGCCTCTTGCCGTGCGTGCTCTTGTGCCCGCGTGGCGTCAGCGTGCCGTTGCACCATCAATTGATAGTAGCTTTTGTGCAGTGCCTTGGCTTGGCGATCGTTCAAGCCCGCCTGGTGCACTGTTGTTCTGAAATAATCTTCACCGGCTGTATCGTGTTCCATGCCTTGAGGCATTTCGATTTGCTCGAATTCATAGCCGGTCGGCTCTTCAGGACGTCCGAGCTTCGTATAAACCGTGTCCCAATCTTCATCTGTTTTCGGCGCAGGGATGTTGTCGCCCATCTGCCGCTCAAGATTGACGTAGCTTGATGCTAGCGCTTCTGTGGTCGAAAACTTCTCAAGTGCCGCTTGGCCTTGAAGCTCAACCGGAAGGCTCGCGCGCCAATCATCGCCGTCATACTGCGGTGCCGGCTGCTCCATACCCGGAATGCCGCCAGCCTCAACCATACCGGGGTTGATGCCTGCATCTTGTGCAAGCCCTTCCGTGAGTAGTGTTCCGCCGCCTGCATCAACGTCGCTCATCATTTAGCCTCATGAGATTATCTAAGATGTTGAAATCACTCTGCGCAGATTGCACAAAGTCGGTTGGTTGCAAGCTCAACATATGAACGATATGCAAAGCCAATTGCCGCTTGCCTTCTTCTCTCGCTGCCTCGATTGGATCGACTGTCGCAATCGGGCTGTAGAGATTGGCTTGTGCGAAGATGTCGGCAAAGACCGCTTGGCCGTCCGGATCGTTGTAGATGCCCTGATATTTCTCAGACATCACCTTGTCATGCAGCGTTGGCACCGGCCATACCTCCGACAAGCTCCTGAATCTGAGCGGGATCAATGTTCATTTGCTCGGCAATCGCCCCGACTTGACCTTGCACATTGGGATCAGCTGCCGCCTGTGGCGCAGCGCCCATCAATGCCTGTAGATCGACGCCACCTGATTGAGCTGCATTCGCCATCGTGGCCATGGCATCCGCCCCTTGTGCTGCCATCTCAACACCTGGTTTCATGGCTTGCATCTGGCGCATTTGCGCCTCTTGCTGCTGACGCTCTTCTAGCTCATCATCTGGCCTCAACACATCCGGATCGTTATTCCAGACTTCAAACCACAGCTTGCGATAGAGCTTATCGAGATCCGTGTTGCGATCGATCACAGCTAATCCAGGCTCGTTCATCTGAGCGAACATGCCCAGAACCTGATTGATACCGCGCATTGAGCTTTGCTTTTGGACGTTGGCCAGCGGTGACACGTACTCCACCGTGAATTGCTGATTGCCGGCATTCTCTGGCGGTTCTGGTAGCTCTTGCTTGCGGTTGAGCATGCCGTACACGCGATCAATCAAGCGTCCGAGTAGTTCACCCTCGAGACGTCCAACAAGCGGCCCCATGAGCCTCATACGCTCTTGTTGTCGTTGCTCTACTTCATAGGCGGTCTGTTCGCGGGACGATTGGTATGTTTGAACCACATCAACATAGAAGCTCTGTCGGATCCGATCGCGTATGCCTTCCATGGCTTCATTCACAAACTGGATGCCTTGCAAGCTGACTGGATGTTGCTGAATTTGCCGATCACCGCGATAGTAGTTAATTCCACCTGGGATGGTTCGGACTGGCCCTTGATATCCCTCGTCTGGTAGCCACAACGGCGGGTCAATTGCCTTCTGTAGCGCCTTGATCATCGCCAGCATCATGCTGTTGAGCATTTTGATATCTGGCAATGCTTCCATTGCTGGTGATCGGCCATACGTCTCGCCGGCATACAGCGACCATCTCGGCACTAGGTAAGGGAATTCCGGAAAGCCTGACTCACTGAGCTTGTGCAGTCCGTCTTCTTCAAAATAACAAGAGCCATAAGGCATCTGAGACGGCGCTTTGACGTTGGGATCTCTGAATTCACGCGGATAAACCGCATGGATCACCCAGACTTTATCTTCGAACTTTTTATTATTGATCTTGTCCTGGATCTTATAGGACAGTTCCCAACCACGATGCTTGGCGAGCATCATCAGTTGCCCGACGCTGTATTCAGTCCGCCTGAATAGCTTATCGACAACGCGTTCCTCATTGTGAGCAATAAAGCATTCGGCTAGTGGTCTGGCATCGGTAAGGATCTGGCCTTGACGCGTCTCACCAACGAACATCACCGCCGTTCCAAATGACGCTAGGTCGAGATAGGTTTCATGCAGGGACGTTGCAAAGTTGGTGCCTGGTGCGTACAGCTTGGCCCACATGATGTCCTCAACGTTCGATAGATAAGACTTGATCTCATCATCTTCGTTGTACACATCGTCTGTCATGCGGAGCGAGAACCACTTTGCAGCCGGGTTTGTTGCCAGGCCATGCAGTGCAGCTGCAAGCAGTTGGTTTGAGTGAATAGCAGTCGAGTCATAAACCCGCTGCATACGCTTTTCACCCTCGGTACGATAACCAACAAAGTCAACCTTGCGAGGCTGCACATACTCGGCAATCTCTTGCCAATGTTGCTCCCAATTCGTGCGCCGTTCGCCTCTCACATCCTCAAATTGTCGTTTCAGATCCATGATGGCTTTATCAGCCGCCGCGTTATCCAAGTGTTGGCCTCACTGAAGGCGTTGCGCCTAAGCTATCTTGATCGCTGACAAGTGTTGAGGCTAAGCCAGAACGTTGCTGTAGTGATGCACGTCGCTGAGCATCCCTGTTTGTGTCTAGCTCGCTATCACGCGCCGTTGGCTCTCTGGGCGGCGGCTCTGGCTCTGGTGGTGGTGGTGCCGGCGCTGGTGCCGGTGTAGACTTAGATCCGCACATTGTTATTATCTCCCACCTGGATCACCAAGCTCTGAACCGAATGTTCCGCTGTCATTGCGAAGCGCATCCAATCGCTGCTGCTCAACCTGGTTGCCACGCTCGGTTGCTAGAGCTTCGCGCTCGGCGTCCGATTGAGGTCCGCCGTTTTCTGGTGCTGGCCAGTAGTGATCTTTGACGATTGGCTCTTGTTGTCCGCCGCCTTTTGATCCGCACATTGCTGCAAATCCCTCTGTTCTCGGCGCTCTTTCAGTAAAGCCCGCGTCAATTCGTTAACCTTCACCCGCCTAACTCCGAACCGAATGTGTTGTTTGTCGTGCCTGATGTTGACGAGTTGATCGCCGCAACCTTTTGTTGCTGGTTGGGATCGGTCAAATCGCTCGTTGGCTCTGTATTCGTGTCTTCTGGTGGTGGTTCGGTGTAGTGGTTATGCGTTATTGGCGCTGGATTAGATTTCTTGCCACCCATGCACATAGTTAGCCTCCGAATGTCTGATAGCCGTTATTCGGCTCGCTAGGATCTGTGGTTGATAGGACGTTAACAGCGCTCTTACGTTGAGCCAGCTTGGCGCTATCTTGCTGTTGCACGTCATAGTCAAACTTAGTTGGCTCCGTTGCTGGTGGAGCTTCCGGAGCTGGTGGTGTAGGTGCTGGCGTTGATGATCCGCCGCCGCCGCCGCCAAAACACATTATTCTGCCGCCTCTATTAGTTCTGGATTGAGCAAGTCTTCACCTTCACGCCGTATCCAAACAAAGCGGAGATAATCGTCTCCGTTTTTCCCATAAGCAGATAAACGCTCCCCTTCTTCTCTCGCTCCCATAGCTCGGAGAAAAGCATGTGCGTCTGTATGATTGATATGGCTTTCACACTCCAGTCGGTGAACCCCGTGCTCGTAACAGTAGTATTTGATTTTCTCACGTAGCCAGCGCATCATCGGGAACATAGAAGGCTTGCTTTCATCGGTCCCGAACATCCAGACTTCCCAAACGTTCGGCCATCGTTCAGCTAGACCACCAACCAGAACAGGAACACCGTCCTGCCACGCTATCCGGCCCACGGCTGTTCGCTCTTTGACTAGGTGAAACGTCTCATAGGCTAGGATGATCGGGCTATCATGTGGACGCTGGTTGAAGATCTCGATTGCATCCATTTCGCGTAAGTTTAAGCAGATCCGGTCTAGGGCGATTTGAGTTACGTCCTTGAGGATCACATCAGGCATGCGGATCATAGTCCAGTTCAGCCACGTACTCACGCTCGTATGCGGCGCGATAGCGTGGATCATCCACCTGAAACGGATCGTAATCCATGCCGAAAGCATGTTGCGCTCTGCGTGACGCCTTGTTGTAATCACCACCACCAAACGTCAGCAAGAACGCGTCAGCCCGGTTCGGTGACTTCACACCGCGCTTCTTGAGCTCATCTTTGCTTTCAACCTTGATCTTGCCGGTGCTTTCCATTTTGTACGTTGGAACGACAAGCTCACTCACTAGCGCATCGTCTCCGCACATTGAGACTTCCATGCTTTCGAACCACTCTCGGCCCTTCCACCATAGCTCATCGCGCAGTCGCATGTATCTCTGTCTGTCGGAGCTAGGTTGCTCACCAACATTAACACCACGAGCGGGAAGGCCGAGTTCAGTAAGGCGATCAACAACACCCGAACCCACACCGATGACGTCCACATTAATTGCAGCTGGGCGATCCTTGATTGGTGTCTCATGGTATTCACGTGTGACAATGCCCACTGTCTCCATCGTATCGACTTTGCGCCATTCCTTAGTGGGCTCAATCATGCGGTTTCCACGGCGCTTAGCGAGCGCTGTAGCGTCATCTCCGAACCTGGCCACATCCAGACCCCACACAGGCGAGTAATCGTCTTGTACGACCTCTCTGCGCTGTGCTGCCTCGATGAGCCCTAGATTGATCACTGCGTTGTCTTCTGACGTTGGGAATTCACCAAGGACGCGTATTCGATAAACGTTGGAGTCCTCACCGTATTCACGTGCGACTTGCTCGGCATACGCCTGATGATTTTCATGGCTGACCGTTGGACTAACGTCATTCGGGTTGAGGCAGTTGACGGCGTGGCAGCTAAATTGATCTCGATTACTGTGGAAGGCATTGAAAAAACGGCCACTAGTCCGCGTGGGGTTGCCACACATGATAGACATAGCATTTTTGCCAGTGAGCGCACCGCCTGCGGTTTCAAAGATGATATCATCAATGCCTGATGCTTCTTCGATTACGAATAACAGGTTGGGGCTATGGAAGCCTTGAAGCGCTTCCGGCTTCTCAGGTCGTGCAGTTCTCGCAACTGCGAATGCGCCTTCGGGATCGGACTTGATAGAAACACGCTCAACTGAGACTTCCACGGCGTTTCTGAGGAATGCGGGCAGTTTGGCGTGCCAGTTTCGGATTTCGGACCAGACGACATCTCGGAGCTGGTCTTGGCTGTTAGCTGTGACAGGAATCTTGCAAGGTCTTCTGAAGAGCAAGAACCACAAGATGACCCATGATTCAAAAGTTGTCTTGCCGACGCCATGGCCGCTTCTTACTGCGAGATGACGCTCTCCGTCAGCGATTGCTTGCAGTGCTCGCGCTTGCCATGGGTGCGGCTCAACCTTAAATGCCTCTGTCACGAAATGGTAAGGATTGGCTTTCCAGCGCTTGATTAGGTCGTTAGGTGACATGATACCCGCGCGCGTGCGTGGCGTGCTAAGAGTAATACACTTAAGTTATTAGGTAGCCGCGCACGTAAATGGTTGGTCATTCGTCTTCTGCTGGCTGCGGGCCATAGATGTCGTCAATTGCGTCACGGATCTTTTCCGCTTCGCGAATTGCCGTCGCTAGATCGTCTGTGATGTAGCTATCCGCAACAATAGCGTTGCCCTCAACGCGTTCAAGCAGCTGGGATAGGACTGCATGCAGCGTCGATGATGCCAGCCGCAAGCGTACCATGTCGTGCACTTTTTTAGGTATTTTATTCATTCGGCGTCACATCGAGCATTGGCGGCAAACCGTTCAATTCGCGAATCATGTTTTCGAGTTCGTCGGTGAGGCTATGGCGCTGATTAACGTCGAGTGTTTGCGGTGCTTTACCAAAGCCACGATCTAGCAGTGTGTTGATTGCTTGTATCTTCACGTTATCTGCTGTTTCTTCTGATGTTGCGATTTTCATCAGGGTATCAATGAGCTTGTCTGACTGTTCTTGTATCTTCGCGGAAAGCTTTTTCGGGCTTTTTGCTTTTCCGCTTGGATTACCTGACTGGCCAGGTTTCCACTTGTACTGAGCTGGCGGCTTACCGTATCCGACTTCGTACGGTGCATCCTCTGTTTTTTTCCCTGCGCCAGCCGTTACAACTTGCAGCATCATACTTCGCCTTTATAAGCCTCATCATTTGGCGGTAAGCCTTGTCGTGAGTTCCTATCGGTTTCGTAGGTTTCGTCGAACTTATCGAGCATTTTGGGCTGCTCTTTGACGAAACGGCTAGCGCCTTTTGGGTAATGCCCGTCTTGTTCAAGATCGTAGATAGGTCTAAGGCTGATGCTAACATCTTTTTCTATCTTGCCTGCGAACTGTTCAGGATATGCGAGGACTGCCGTAAATTCCCAGATCATAGCGATTTAACTGACAGAGCGCGGATGGCGAGCTGCCACCATTCCCCCTTGATGTCGATGAACTTCACGTTGAATTATTTCAGCATAGCCCGAACAAGGACGGCATAAGCTATAATTTGCAGAGCCGATCTCATTGGCCCGATGATCTTATTGATCTGGTCCATTGGAATTCTCGCAAATTGTCCAGGATAACATAAGCGCTAACTGATTTGCATGCACACGGTCAATCACCTTTCTGCCCCATTTGAATATTTTCCGTCGTAATGTTTGGCTAGTTGCCGAATTGCACAAATGAGCGCGAATTTACCTGCTCCTGATGCTGCGTTTCGTGATCCTTTGAACGTTTCCTGGCTAGCCTCATGCAATGGTGTTTCTTCAACTAGGCATTTATAGATCATTCTTCGCTGTTCAGGCTGATCGATAGCTTGCAAGGCAGCAAGCGCAGCGTTGTGGTGGAACGTTCTCCGTTCAGCTGGTGTAACTGATGCAGCCGCCAATTGTGATAGAGGTGTGCTGCCGCCCATGCGCTCTCCGTATGAGCTAACCAGTCCCGGTGTGTGCATCCCTTTGGTAATATCTCGATAGAACCTTTCAGCTGCTTCGTGCTCAGCGCGAGTGATATCGCCATTACGGAGAAGACGATCGACAACCGAATTGAGCTTGAACGCCTCACGGTTCTTTTCTCTACTTTGCTTTGGTGTGTCGTGGTCTGGCCTGTGTCTGAGAAGTTCGGGTGTTGGCTGTAAGCTCATAGAATTGCGCCTGTGCTTTAGAGACTGCTGTTTGACGCTTTGACTTACGCTCCGCTATCTGGCGGCTTACTGACTTTCGAGATTTTGCTTTGACGACTTTGCCGTCACGAATGACGTAGCCCTTAAGGCTCATTTCTTTCGCTCCCTCATCGCCTGAAGCGTCGCGCCGTAAATATCGTTTGATATTTCCGACGGAAACGGGAACGAATTCTCAATCCCTTTTTGAATTGCCTCAGTTATGGCTCGATGCTCCGGAAAAGCATCTTTTATTGCGCTGGCCACCAATTCCCGAAAATCTTCATTTCGCGTCAAAGCGGCGGCTAACTCTTCGGCATCAATCTTGCTCATGCTGATCAATTCCTATAGACACGTGCGCCCGTATAATCTGCATTGGTAATTACTCGCGGGTTATTCGGGCGGCGCTCTTCATCGTCTTCACACGCAAGCTGCTCCAGCTCACAATATTCACTACGCCACGCCCCGCTCTTGCCGCGCTCAATCAGAGCTTTACCAACCCCGACATAGGCGGCATCGTCTGTTCGGCTGTATAGCGTTGCACGCAACTCAACAACACGCTTACTAAGCCGGGGCCGAGCATCACCAAGTCGTTGCACTGCATCTGCGTCCCGTTCTTGAGGATTCCGAGGCTCATGCGTAACCGGATTTGTTTGACGCGGCTCCTTTAGCGGAATAACAACCTGATCCACACCATAACAATTTCCCTTCACGCGCTTAACTTCTGCCTCCGCTATCGTCGGCGATATTTGACAATGCGTGCAAGCCATAGTTGCAGCGTGATCCGCGTTACTTGCCGAAACGACCACTGTTGTTACTTCGTCAGCGTCACTCAATCTCACGCTGACCTTGACCATGTATAGCTGGCTCATGCTCGCCTTACTGCCTTATCGATGCGAAAGCCGTTTAAATGGGCGGCCATGCTGTTAACCCCATAACTTGCGCCACCAAAACGGCCTTACTGCTTTTTTTGTTTTTCTGCGGAACGATCGTAACGGCTTAGCAACCACTCGATATTGACCAGCTTGCTCATTTGGCCCTGGCCGAATAACCCGCTCCAAACTCATGACGCGGTGCAATTCCCCGTTCAGGGCGATTTGCTGCCCTGGGGCTATGGGGGGGCAGCTTTCAACTAAACACACTTGATTGCCGTCAACTTCAGCTGAACTGATGTATTTGAGATCTAATGTCATGCGATTTTACCAACACCAACTTGACGGATGCTCGTTGTAATTTTGGGCTGCTCAACGGGGACCACAATCATTACCCACACCAGCAGAAAGGCTACAAACAGCAATATTTCTCCGAAAGTATTCACTGCTCACGCCGCCTTTTCTTTCCAGGATTTTTTGGGCTTATGCTCGCTGCAAATCATCCCTTTCAACACCAGACGGTTATGCCTGAAACTCTTTTCGTTTCCGCACTTGTAGGCTGGTGCCTGGTCCCAATTGTTTTTCAAGTCTTTGCTGCGGTGCTTGCAGGTGAAACAGGAATTCATTTGCGTCTCCTCTCGAAGCTTTCGCGGTCAACGCCTGGCGTTTTTGGTAAGTCCATGCTGTTATTGTGAGGCTTCATATTTTCAGCCTGCCAAGCTTGGGCGCGTTTCGTTATGGCTGCTTGTTTTCGCTCGTAAGCAATCCACCGCTTGTCTCTCGGCATGTATGCCCGTGGATCATCGAACGGGACGCCGGCTATTGCGTGCGCCCTAACAAGCCGCCGAACATGACCACGCAAAGCCCTTCCCCAACCCTCCTGCTCTGCAACAGCAACCAATGGAATTTCAAGAAATCGGTCTGACCATTTGCCCATATCGATGGTTCCCGTCGCCATGTGCTTGGGCATTTCTTTTCGAGCGTGAGGCCCGCACATTGTCGGTCTATGCATGAACAACCCAACGCGCACGTCGATGTCGTTTTCAAAAAATTCCTTAAATCCATGTTTCGTTGTCATCGGGTAACTCTCCACGCGTGTCGTTAGGATCGTTCGGATCGTATGGCTGAACTAATTGGAAATTCGGATTTGCTTTCAAAAGCAGCTTGTTGTTGGCCTTTGCCTTGTCGGCAATTTCCTTATCTTGGGCTTTGTTGCCCTTCATTTTTTGGATTATTCCGTCGGTAAACCTTGGCGGACTGGTTATCATTTGCCCGCCAGCAATTTTTTGCTTGGTTGTCAAAATAGCGGTTTTAACCATTTCCGCATCATTGCCGGATAGCGCAAGAGCATCGCGTATCCAGCTTTTAGCCAAATCAACATCATGAACCCACTCACAAACAACACTCACAACAAGATCCGTTGAACCGTTGAACGGATGCCAACTATCCACTTGCTCAGACTCAGTGTTTTGTTTGTTTGTTGTATTATTTATCTTCGAAGAAGATTCCTTATACGCGCGTGCGCGAGGCTGAATGGGAATAGGTTCCTCATTTGGGAATAGGTGCGCAGGAATAGGTTCGCATTTGGGAATAGGCGCGCAATTACCGTCAACTGATTTGGGAATAGGTTCCTGCGAATAGGTTCGCATTCTCAGCTCACGTTTTGCTTTGTTTATAGAGCTGATGTTGTAGCCAGAAATGTACATCATGAGATCATTAGTTTCTGTGATCCCGTGGTGCATTGAGAGGAAATCAATAAACTGTGCAAGAGCGCTTAGCCTTGTCTTGTTTTCGTCGCAAATTTTGGGCATAAATAACCTCGCAAACCGTAGAACTTGCAAAATCTGTTCAAGCCCGCCGACTTCGCACATTGGCGGGCTTTTTATTTTCCAAAATACGCTGGATAACTAATTGCCCTTGGCCGGGTCGCAGAAAGGGGAATCCACAACCCGGATTAGCAATACGAAGGGCACTCGTTACGCTGCAGTACAGAACAAACCCCGCAATCGGGCATTCGTAACAACTTGGCATCACCCGCGCGTCTAGGGAGAACGGGCGGGGTTTGTCCTGTGCCGCAGCTAGGCAACCCGTGCAGAGCCGTCACCGCCCGCCTTTTCTCTCAACGTAATAAGCTCGTTTAACGCTTCCGCAGCCTCATGGTGAGCAAGATCAAACAAACTCGGGTCAAACGTCTTCCCCTGCTTAACCAAGTCCAAAAACATTTCACCATGCCAACCAGGTGGGATGCCGCGACTTTTCCAGTTTGTGATGCATGACGTGCTGACGCCAAACCGGCACTGGATTTCCCGCCGTCCACCGTAGAAGTTGATCAAGCTGTTAATCGAGTTAATGTCGTACATTACGCTATACTATCCACGATCGGTGTAGCTTTCAAGTCTACACAGTTGGTTATTTGTTTAAAACCCCAAACCATCGTAAAAAGTCGAACTATTTTGCAAGGTTTGGAATTCATGCGCGGGCCCTTTGACACCGACTCTTTAGCTAAGGAAGTTGCAGCGAGGCTGCGCGCCACACGACTCGCGCTCGGCTACAAGACACAAGCTCAATTTGCCGAAACGGCAGGCGTCCTGCCGACTGCTTACAGCCCGGTCGAAAAAGGCGTGCGGTTAATGAGCCTGCAAATTGCACTGTCGCTTTATGATACGTACGGCATCACCCTGGATTGGCTCTATCGCGGCGACCGAAGCGGGTTACGCGCCTCATTGCGCGACGAAATACGCCGAGTAGAGACGGCAGAATAGGGCTTTGCTGCATACGTTTACGGATGCCTGCGCCCAACAAAGCGACACCTTTTTTGCTAGCCCCACCCCCCCATCAAGACACTAATGGCAATTTTGATGCCGTCGCAGCTGCAATCCGACAACAGGCGCAGTCAACAATCAGAGCCAACTGGATCTAATCCCAACTTGCGCCAGATAATAAAAATCCACATTCGTGAATATTTGTTATTGACACTACACCATTGGTGAAGTATTTATTGCTCATCACATCACAGAGCGGCCTTCCTCCCGCTCTACTTTCCTCCCTTGAGCCAGATGTGATCGCCGTTCGCGCCGTCAGTAATGCGGGGTGCTGCGGTGCAACTGAGGGGCTGCCTTTTTGACTCCGGCTTAGGTGGCCCCTCCCTTTTACACTGGAGGCACGATTGAAGCAGTTAGTTAATCAGATGTCGCGTGATAAGCAGCTAAACAATCGGTTATTTAGTGCTCCTGAGCACCACGCCATCGACGCCGACTTAGCCCACCGCGCGGTTGACGCCTGGGCGGTGGGCAAAATTGCACGACAAGAAGCCATAGACGCCGACTTTGCACACCGCGTGCTTGACGCCTGGGTGCACGGCGAAATTACACGACGAAAAGCCATCAAAGCATTGATCATTGACGGTGCATCAGCGCGCGAAGCCATACGAATCATTCGTGAAATCGAGCGATGCAAATGGGAGGTTTGAGTCATGAAACTCGACTGGAACAATATCCCTCAGATTGAAGAAGAGACACACGAGGAAATTGGGTCAATGCTGACAGAGAAGTTCGAAATTGTTTTAGCCCCAACCTGCACTGAGAAAGAGGCAGGATTGCTTGAAGTCTGGGCAACCGTCACAGCAGAAGACGGCCTAACCTTCACACCTTCTCACTGCATCATTACCACTCAAGAGAGGGACCACCTCACCGGCAAAGTGTCAGTACGCAAGGACCGCTTAAGATACGGTTTGGGCACGGTTATGGACCCTATCATCATGAACCTTTGCGAGTCTCATTTTACCGTTAAGCACATGACCGAGCTTTACTTACACCGAGACGAGTTTGCGCATGCACGCAACCAGCACGCAAGAGAGTTAACGACTGTAATCACCCAATACCGTGAAGCTGCTTTGTGATGAAGATGCTTGTGTGTGTTGCGTTTGGAATTCTGGCGGGCCCGCCGCCAGTGCTACGGAGGAAACGTAATGGCTGATGTTGTTCCCATTAGACAGGCTCGCGCTATAACTGCAATCATTCCCCAAACGATCGAAGACGTCGCGCGGATCGCGAAAGGCGTTAGC
>Ga0208644_1001437_pt1 | contig 19871 bp, 22 predicted proteins | sample VirMetDEL_Nov_18_FD_184517 | JGI IMG/M metagenome (GOLD analysis project Ga0208644, IMG submission 184517) | Aqueous microbial communities from the Delaware River and Bay under freshwater to marine salinity gradient to study organic matter... | ecosystem: Environmental > Aquatic > Marine >...
AGTTCTCTAAGGAAGATTTAGCACAGATCATCAATATGACGTATCCTGATATTCGACGTGTTCTGAATACAGTTCAACGTTGTATCCTCGATGGTAAGATGCAACTCGATAAGTCAACTCTTGTTCAAAACAATTTCTACTCAACGATTGTTGATGAATTGAAATCGAACAAGTCAAAGAAAGAAAAGTTTCTATCTATTCGTCAAATACTTGCAGACAATTCGGTTCGTGATTACACACCACTGTTCAGGTATCTTTACGATAATGTTGATTCATATGCCAACGGAGTTGTATCCTCTATCATCTTGATTCTTGCGGAATCACAATACAAGGATGCTTTGGTTGTTGACCACGAAATAAATGCAATGGCAATGTTTACACAGATCATTATGGAAATTGATCAACGAAAATAATATCACCAATAGGAGAAAACAATGAGCAAGATTTTAGGAATCGATGGTGGAAATGTCCCACCACAACAACCACAACAACAACGAGTCAATCTAAACCTGGCCGATGCACAGGACATAGTTTGTTCAAAATGTGGTGGACACTTTTTCCATCAGGTAACTTTCTTCAAGAAAATTTCTGCATTAGTGTCACCAACGGGACAAGAGGGAATTGTTCCACTTGAAACATACGCTTGTCTTGAATGTGGAAACATTAACTCTGAATTCCTCCCACAAGGGTTTGGTCAGAATGGCTAGGAATTTATTTGATCTTATCAAGGCGGTTTCCAAAGAGAAAGTAAAGTGGGAATCACTTGAACCAGAAGATCAGAAAGCGTGGAATAACTTTCTTATTTCACGGTGGTTTTCTATGGAGATGGATTTGGTGGAAGCCATCAATGACTTTCAAAAGTATTCAAATGGTATCCTTACATCAAAGGATTACTACAAACTTCTTTATGACGTATTACCAAAGGTTTCGTTTTTCTTGAAATACGTCAAGAAGAAAAAGAAGATTGAGTTGGATTCAAAATTCATTGATGTCTTCTGCCAACATTTCCAGCTTGGTAAACTCCAAACTTTTGAGTATATTACAATCCTTCAACAACAGAACCCAGATGAACTTGTAGAGATATTGAAATCATATGGGTCAACCAAAGAAGAACTAAAACAATTTGAGAAACAGATAAAGACAATAAAATGAGGAACACAATGTCAATAAAAGAAATTGATCTAGGAAGAAAAGAAGATCCAATCGTTCTCGAAATGGAAGCTAAATATCCAACGATGACCGATGACTTCAAACGAATTCAACGTGAACAGTATGAACTATTTTGCCGCAAACAATCGAATTACGGTCCTGATAATATCTCATTGGGAACAACTCTTGAAAGAGAACAAGATCGTAAGTTGTCACTTCAAGGTTTGTTCTTCCGATTAAATGATAAGATCAATCGTTACAAGCAAATGATTATGTTTGGTGCAGTAGATGCTGTTGGTGAATCATTAGAAGATACATTCAAAGATATTTCTGTTTATGGAATTATTGCCCAGTTGGTGAGAAACGGAACGTGGGGTAAATAATGACTGACGCAAAGGTTTCCTTTTCACAGTATCAAATGTGGAAAGGGTGTCCGCATCGTTGGAAACTAAATTACATTGACAAGGTTGGTCTATCATCACCATCCCTTGCACTTGTGTTTGGAACAGCGATGCACGAAGTATTGCAGATGTATATTGAGATTCTGTATAAAGGTTCTATCAATGAAGCGAACGCACTACCAGTAGAAGACCTACTAAAAGAGAAGATGTCAGAAGAATACAAAACACTTCTCACTGAGAACCAAAACAATCACTTCTCTTCCTCAAAAGAAATGGAAGAATACCTACTTGATGGAATTCATATTCTGCGTTGGTTCAAAGCACACCGTGATGAATTCTTTATGAAGAAGGGATGGGAACTTGTTGGTATTGAGAAACCAATAAACATTGTTCCAGTAGAATCGCACCCGTCTGTTCGTCTGGTTGGTTTTCTTGATCTTGTAATGCGAAACACTGTAACTGGAACGATTCACATATACGATTTCAAAACATCTACGAGTGGTTGGAACAAGTATATGAAAGCAGACAAGACAAAAGTATCACAACTTGTTTTGTATAAGACCTTCTACGCAAAACAGTTCAACATTGATCCAGACGATATTGTTGTTGAGTATCTTATTCTCAAACGTAAAGTTGATGAGAATGCAGAGTATGCTGCAATGCGAAAACGAATACAAAGGTTTGAACCTTCTCACGGAAAAGTATCTCAGAGTCAAATCTTAAAAGAGATTCAAAACTTTGTTGTTACTTGTTTCAATGAAGACGGAACTAAGAAGACCGATATTGAACATCAAGCAATTGCAGGTGAGAAAGCCAAGAATTGCCGATGGTGTGAATTCAAAGATAGAGATGATTTATGTCCAACAAAGAATAGGATTAAGTAATGAATTACGCATATACGTTTGATGATTTACAAATCATCCCAACATACAGTGAAATAGAATCTCGCAGTCAGTGTGATTTGAAAACTCGTTTCACTAAACGATACATGATTGGAACACCACTTGTTGCTTCACCGATGGATACTGTGACCGATTCAAAGATGTCACTTGCTATTGCATCCTATGGTGGAGTAGGAGTCATTCATCGTTTTATGAAAATTGATGAACAAGTAAAACACGTAATGAAAGTAAAAGAGCAAGAGAAACTTGTTGCAGCTGCAATCGGTGCAACAGGTGATTATCAAGAACGTGCAATCGCTCTGGCAAATGCAGGTGCAATTGTTCTTCTTATTGATGTTGCTCACGGTAACACAAAGCAAGTTCGTGATGCAATTAAGTGGTGTAAAGAAAATCTACCTGAGTATGTAGATGTTATCGCTGGTAACGTTGCTACTTACGAAGGTGCAAGAAACTTGGCAGAATGGGGAGCCGATGCAATCCGAGTTGGTATCGGTAACGGTTCTCTTTGTGAAACAAGAATCAGAACTGGTGTTGGTATTCCACAAGTAACTGCACTCATCGAATCTATTCGTGCCGTGGAAGAATCAGGAATCGATGTTCCGATTATTGCAGACGGTGGAATTAGAATGACGGGTGATGTTGCCAAGGCACTCTCACTTGGTGCAGATTCTGTTATGATTGGTTCACTTCTTGCAGGAACTCGTGAATCACCCGGTGAGATTCAAAGAATGGGTATGTGGCCAAACGAACAACTCTTCAAGAAGTATCGTGGTTCTGCATCTGCTGAAGTAAAACAAGTTCACGGATTGGAAGAAAAGAACGTAGAAGGCAATTCAAAGTTGATCCCTTACAAGGGTAAGGTTCAGAGAATCATTAACGATATTCGTGACGGTGTTCGATCTTCAATGTCTTATGTAAACGCAAGAACTATTGACGAGTTTCACGCAAAATCAGAACACGTTTTGATTACACAAAATGGTTTGATCGAAGCTAAACCACACTTGTTATTGTAATCATTTTTTCGTATATTGATATTTATCGTAAACAAAGAAGTTTTGTAATGTAAAGGTTATGTATGGCTAAGAAAAAAATTCTCCTACTTTCGGATGACCTCCGATTAACTTCCGGTATTGCAACCGTATCCAGAGATATGGTAATCGGAACCGTTCAACATTTTGATTGGGTTCAACTCGGTGCAGCAATCAACCATCCTGATAAAGGAAAGGTTATGGACTTGTCAAAAGATGCATCGGAGTTAACTGGTGTTAAAGATGCATCTGTTAAAGTTTATTGCAATGATGGTTATGGTGATCCTCTTCTTCTACGTAAGTTGATTGACACGGAAAAACCAGATGCAATTCTACACTTCACTGACCCAAGATTTTGGGGATGGTTGTATAACATGGAACAAGAAGTTCGTAGAAATATTCCATTGTTATACTTAAACATCTGGGACGATATTCCAGATCCGATGTGGAACAAAGAAGCATATGCAAGTTGTGATCTTTTGATGGCAATCTCAAAGCAAACATATGGTATTAATCATAGGGTATTGACTCGATTCAATCAAGAAACACCATCACACAGAATCACCTATGTTCCTCACGGAATTAACACTGAGATGTTTTATCCAATTACAGAAGGTGATAAATCTTGGAACAATCTTCTGAATGAATCTAAGAAGATCAGAGAAGGTAATGATAACCGATTTGTTGTGATGTGGAATAACAGAAACATCCACCGTAAACATCCAGGCGATATTGTTCTTGCATACAAACGCCTCTGTGAACTCATTGATCAAAATGGTGGTAATGCATCGGAAGAATGTATGTTGTTGATGCACACTCAACCAATTGATCCAAACGGAACAGATTTGACCGCAGTTGTTGGTGAACTTTGCCCCGAATATCCAGTTATGTTTAGTGATAGGATTCAACCAACAGATGGACTAAACGTTATGTATAACGTTGCGGATGTTGTTATCAACATTGCATCCAATGAGGGATTTGGTTTAGGAACTGCTGAAGCACTTGCAGCTGGAACACCAATTGTTGTAAACGTAACAGGTGGTCTCCAAGATCAATGTGGTTTCATCAATCCAACAACGGGTAAATACTTTACAGCCGAAGAATACGTTGATATTAAAACTCTACATCGTAAACGAGTATCTGGAAATTATCAACACGGTGAATGGGTGAAGCCAGTGTGGCCATCGAACATTTCACTTCAAGGTTCAGTTCCAACTCCATATATCTTTGATGACCGAGCAGATTTTGAAGAAGCAGGTGAATCACTTTACGAATGGTTCAAGATGTCTCGTGAAGATAGAAAAGCCGCTGGTCAAAAAGGTAGAGAGTTTATTATGAACACGGAAGTTGGTATGAGCAGAACAGATATGTGTCAACGTGTTGCAGATAGTATCAATGGATGTTTAGAGAACTTCCAACCAAGAAAACGTTTTGAATTACATTTAGCTTGAGGATAAAATGAGTAAACCAAACTTAGTATTTTGTGGACCAATTGCCACACGCAGCGGTTACGGGGAACACGCAAGAGACCTACTGACTTCTCTTTTTGAGATGGATAAGTATAACATCAAAACAATTTCAATCAATTGGGGCGAAACTCCAATGAATGCATTGAACGAAGATAATCCAGACCATAAGAAAATTCTTGATTCGATTATTCCTGGACTAACTGAACAACCAGATATTTGGGTTCAGTGCACAATACCAAATGAATTCCAACCAGTTGGTAAGTATAACATTGGAATCACCGCTGGTGTTGAAACAGATATTGCTTCTGGTGAATGGGTAGAAGGATGTAATAGAATGAACTTGGTCATCGTTCCATCTAAACACGGAAAAGATACTCTCATGGAATCTAAGTATGAGAAGAGAGACAAGGCAACCAATCAGCCAATTGGCCAACTTCAAATTGAAGTTCCAATCGAAGTTCTTCACGAAGGCGTTCGTCTTGACATTTTCGATCCAAAAGTAAACCAGAGTGGTGAACTAAAAGAAACTCTCGATGAAATCAAAGAAGATTTTTGTTACCTGTTTGTTGGTCATTGGTTAAAAGGTGACTTTGGTCAAGATAGAAAAGATCTCTCTGGTTTAATCTTTACATTCTTTGAAACCTTTGGTGACACAGAGAATCCACCAGCACTTCTACTAAAAGCATCTTCGGGTGGTTTCTCTATTACAGATAGAAGTAGAACAATGAGTAAGATTGATCTCATAAAGAGAATGTCTAAAAAGAAGAACCTACCGAATGTTTATCTTCTACACGGTGATCTCACAGATGAAGAGATGAACATTCTGTATAATCACGATAAAGTGAAAGCACTTGTATCGTTTACAAAAGGAGAAGGATATGGACGACCAATTGCGGAATTCATTACTACAGGCAAGCCGGTCATTGTTTCTGGGTGGAGTGGTCACATTGATTTTGTTAATCCTGCGTTCCATACTTACCTCGATGGCGAACTGAAGCCAATCGATAAGAGTGCAGTTTGGCAAGGAGTCTTGAATGAAGGATCACGGTGGTTCAATGTTAACTACCAGAAAGCTGCTGAAACTCTGCGAGATGTCCATAAGAAGTATAAGACGTATCTTTCAAACTCTAAGAAGTCTGTCAAGGAGATTCAAACAAAGTGGTCGTATGATAGAATGCGAGAAAACTTTGATGAGATGATGACGAAGTATGTTCCAAAGTTTGCAGAGAAGGTTGAGTTAAAACTACCAACTTTAAAGAAGGTTGAAGAGTAATGGTATCATACACAATAACTGCGTGTAATGAAAATAATGAACTCAGAGTTTTACTTCAATTCCTGAAAGTGAACATACTAGAAACGGATGAAGTAGTTGTCCAACTTGATTCAGAAAATGCAACACAAGAAGTTAGGGATGTTATTGAGTCATACAAAAATCAATTTACATCTTTGAAAGTTATTGAGTATCCATTGAACAAAGATTTTGCAACGTTCAAAAACAATCTAAAACTACATTGTAGCAAAGATTGGATATTCAATATAGATGCAGACGAGATACCGTCGGGATTTCTAGTTCAGAACTTACACGATATACTTCTGACCAATGATGATATTGATGTTATGATTGTTCCAAGATGGAACATCGTTGAGGGAATAACAGAAGAACATATCTCCAAGTGGAGATGGAAGTATGACGATTGGGGGAGAATAAACTGGCCAGATTGGCAGATGAGAATCTATCGCAATCATCCAAGAATAAACTGGGTAAACAAAGTTCACGAAAAACTTGATGGTTTTTCAAAATATACTTTCTTACCAGAAGAGAAAGAGTATTGTCTGTTTCACAACAAAACAATAGATAGACAAGAAAAACAAAACAACTTCTATAACACGATTGGATAATTTGAATGTATGACATTTCAGAATATAGACAAGAAGTGATTAGTGTTTTAAAAGATTCAAACAATCACTATGATACAACGGTTATCACACTCAATCGTGTTGATAGAGAAATATCGTATCATCGATGGCTTCACCCATATCAAGGAGATTGGGAAGTCGATTATCTCTTCACAGACGAGATACTTTCAAATCTGAAGAAGATAATAAGACCCAACTCTACGGTTATAGATATTGGTGCTCAAACTGGAAATATGTCTGTTGCGTATTCTCTGTTTGCCGATAAGGTATATTCCTTTGAACCAAACCCGGCAACCTTTGAAGTCCTTGAAAAGAACTCTCTTGTAAATACAAACATCATTCCATTTAACTTTGCAGTTACCGATGAAGTTGGACCTTTGACGTTTCACTATTCTGATCATGGGTTTTGTAATGGTGGGTTTGCAACTAGAACACATCGAGGTGTTGGAGTAACTGGTCATGTAATTCCGATAGATGTTTACGGAATTAATCTGGTAGAGTTTATTGATGAGGAAAACATAGACATTGAAAACCTATCACTTGTTAAGATAGATGCAGAAGGACATGATAAAGAGATTATCAAAACGATAAGACCAATACTTGAAAGTCATAGGCCAGTATTGATAACTGAGATATACAATGGCTTAGATAAGATAGAAGTTCAAGATCTTATAGATACGATCCATTCAATTGGATACAAGGCATATGATGAAAAGAACAACAACCTCAATATAGATAATCTTGGAAAAGAAATAACGTCATACCAAGATATTAACATTGAGTCTGGACACAACTTAATATGTATCCCAATATGAATGTCTTAATATTTGCATCCAGCTATCGAAGCTATACTGCACTTCAAAATGTTTATGTGGAACTGGTTCGTAAAGAAGTTCCAACATTTTTTCTATACAGTATGGAAACCAATGTAAAGCATCCAATTTTGGATATGGATAAATTCAACTACGATACAAATATAAACACGGATTTTTCTTCGGGTTATTTTATGAGATCGCTTGGTTTGAACATTCCATTTAAACCAGATATTGTTCTATTAGCAAGGGAACGATGGCAACCAGAGCAGTCTATTATTTTGGAATCGAAAAGTTTTGGTTCAAAAGTATATGTTGTTGAAGTTAGCTCCCACATAATAAACAACATAGAAAACAGGTTAGAGATGTTATCACGAGATTCTGTAATACCGCAATCTCTTGTAGATGGGTATTTTGAACACAGTGAGTTTGCAAGGCAACGTAGATCGGATTGTCTTTATCCAGAATGGATAAATAAGTCGATAGTTGTTGGTAATCCTAGATTTGATTTACTCAGAGACATAGACGAAGAACGTTGTATTAAAAAATACAAAATAGATAAGAATAAGAAACAAATATTGTTCTGGGGGATAATAAATACGTCAAGAAATAGATCGTTTGAGTTTCTACGTCAATTGCATGAGAGGTTAAAAGATACCCATCAAATATTCTACAAACCAAATCCACAAGAACCACCAAACCCTGCGTTCATTCATCAATTTAATCCATTCGTAATACCAGAAATTCAAGTCATATATGATGACATGGATACAAATACAATGAGCAGTCTTTGTGATATTCATATGTCTTCAATATCAAGTGTATGCCAATATTCCTTTTACTTTAAGAAAAAATTGTGTATATTGAATAGTGTATGTCAAATAGATTTGATGACCAACGATTTTTCTAGATATACGGATGAATCAAAAGAAGGCGTTGAAGATTCCGCATTATTCTGGATGTCTGTTTTTGGTATAAAGTCACATGAAGAGTTTTCTAAAATGATTGATTTGAATCGAGTCAATAAGTTCACAGAAACAAACAATCTTGTAAATCAAATCTGTAAAGACAATACAACTTTGTGTGACGGTAATTTTGAATTTCTGAATGATATGTCTGAGCCAAAATCCTCTTTCATAAAGTTGTTCGATGAATTCAATGACAGGTCGGCCTCACAAAGAATAGTAAATTATCTACTAACATTACAGGATAAGAAATGAAAAATACTTACATAATTGCCGAGATCGGTATAAACCATAACGGTAGTATGGATGTGGCAAAGAAACTTATTGATATTGCATCAGTAGCTGGTTGTGATGCCGTTAAGTTTCAAAAAAGAAATCCAGACGTATGTGTTCCAGAACATCAAAAAAATGTAATTAGAGAAACACCGTGGGGAACAATGACGTATCTCGAATACAAACACAAAATTGAGTTTGGTAAAGATGAATATGACGAAATAGATTCTTACTGCAAAACAAAAGGTATATCATGGTCTGCATCTCCTTGGGACTTAGATTCACTAAACTTCCTGAATCAATACGATATACCTTTTATAAAGATACCGTCTGCAATGTTAACCAATGATGAATTGTTAGTAGCTTCTGTAAATACTGACAAGAAGATAATTCTTTCGGTTGGTATGTCAACTGAAGATGAAATAGATCATGCGGTAGAGATACTTAAGAAATCTAATAACTTTGCCCTACTACATTGTAACTCAACTTATCCTGCACCAATTAACGAGTTGAATCTTTCCGCCGTAAAAAGTCTCAAAGAAAAATATGGATGTGAAGTTGGATATTCGGGTCATGAGTTTCGTCTTGGAACAACTGTTGCTGCTGTATATCTAGGTGCGTCCATAATCGAACGTCATATTACTTTAGATAGAACAATGTGGGGAACAGATCATATGTCATCAGTAGAACCACAAGGATTGATAAAGTTGGTAAAAGGAATACGAGAACTTGAAGAAGCATATGGGGATGGTGTGATTAGGGTAACCGACTCACAAATTCCCGTTAGAAACAAATTAAGAAATAATTAAAGATTATATATGAGTAATGTATTTACACAAAAAAAATTAGTCATATTTGATTTAGATGGTGTCCTTCTAGATGGAAAGAAAATTCATTTCGATGCACTAAACATGGCACTACCAGATGAGTATAGAATATCTTGGCAAGAACATTTATCAAAATATGATGGACTAAAAACAAAACAGAAGCTAAATATGTTAAGTGCGGAAAAAAATCTTCCGGTTAATATGCACGAATCAATTTGGCATGAAAAACAAAGAATAACATTAGAAAAAATACATTCAATACCCAAATCAGATCACCTAATTGAATGTATTAAAAAGTTGTATGATGACGGATACAAGATAATTTGTTGCAGTAACAGCATACGAAAAACTGTAACAACTGTTCTCTGTAAAATGGGTATCATACAATATTTTGATTTAATCTTATCTAACGAGGATGTAAAAAATTCAAAACCACATCCAGAAATATATTGGAAAGCTATGTCTTCGGTTGGAGTTTTACCGGAAGAAACCTTGATTATAGAAGACTCTCCGGTTGGGCTATTATCCGCAAATAGAAGCACCGCAACAGTTATGCGAGTAAAATCGCCCAAAGAAGTGACATACACAAACATAAAAAATAATTTGAAAAAGGATGTCAAAATAAATACAAAATGGAATGATTCAACTATGAATGTTTTAATACCTATGGCCGGTGCAGGCAGCAGATTTGAAAAAGCAGGATATACTTTTCCCAAACCATTAATTGAAGTAGGAAAGAAACCCATGATACAATTAGTTGTTGAAAATCTAAATCTAGAAGCTAATTTTATTTATGTGGTTCAGAAAAGACACAGAGAAAAGTATAACCTAGATGTATTATTGAGTATGATTACCCCTAACTGTAAAATAATTGAGGTGGATGGTTTAACAGAAGGTGCAGCCTGCACGGCATTATTGGCCAAGGACTGTATAAACAATAACTCACCATTATTTTTTGCGAACTCCGATCAATTTGTTGAATGGGACAGCAACGAGTTTATGTATAAGATGCAAGAAACGAACTGTGATGGTGGAATAGTTACATTTAAATCAACCCATCCAAAGTGGTCATTTGTTAAAATAGGAGAAGATGGTTTAGTAAAACAAGTCGCAGAGAAAAATCCAATATCAGACGTTGCAACCACGGGGTTTTACTATTGGAAGCATGGAAGTGAATTCGTCAAGTATGCAGAAAGAATGATTGAAAAAAATATAAGAGTTAATAACGAATTTTATGTTTGTCCTGTTTTTAACGAAGCAATATCTGATGGTAAACGAATAACTACATATGACGCAAACGGTATGTGGGGATTGGGAACACCAGAAGACTTGGATTATTACGTTAAAACCTTCAAACCTATTTGATTTCACATATATTTTTAGTATATTAAATCATGATTAAAATTTTTGATAATAAGTTACAATGAATATGTTTTCCAAAATAGGAATAGTTTTACAGGGAATACCTCATAGCACAGAACAGTTGAAAGACGTTTATGACTATTATACGTCACTTGGTTTAAATGTTGTAGTCAGTAGTTATTCTAAGTATCTAAAACATACAAATTTTCAATTTGTAAACAATGACTATATACTTGGTAATTACGATGTAAAGACTCCAGGAAAATATGGAAACGGGAGTTTTAGAAATGTAAACTACCAGATATTAACTACTAAAAATGGAGTTTTATACTTCGATAACAGAGACGATTTAGAATACATTCTGAAAATAAGATCTGATTTAAAAATAAACAAAATGGATTATCATTTAGAGAGATGGTGTCATTTGGTAAATGAGTCAATGCCAAAAAATACATTAAAAAAGAAAATACTTTCTCTGTGTAGATTAACAAAAGATGAAATGCATCCTTGGTATATCACGGATTATTTCTATTTTGGGACAAAACATGACATGAAAATATTTTGGGATATTCCAACGGTTCCATTTAATCACGAATTAAAGAGATCAGAAGAATATTTAAGCACAGCATTTTTGGGTGGATGGAAATCCATAACATCGGACATGAAAGCCGAAGACTACTACATATTTGATTCGGAATCATCAGAGGATATTTTCAGTTACAAGTGGAAAAAGAATCTAAAATTTGTTACGGATAAGTGTAAAATATAGACAATTAACACACAATTAAAACATTATGAAAAAATTTATTAGTAAAAAGACAATTTTAATAACCGGCGGAACTGGTTCTCTGGGCAAAGAATTGGTGAGAAGATTGAAACAATATGATTGTAACATAATTGTTTATTCGAGAGACGAGGGGAAACAGGCAATCTCTTTCGGTAATGAAAAATCAATCAAGACAATAATTGGAGATGTTAGAGATTATGATAAACTGATTGTATCCTTCAAGAAGTATAAACCAGATTATGTCATACATACAGCTGCACTTAAACGAATCGATGATATGGAATTCCATCCAGATGAATGTGTAAAGACAAACATTCAAGGATCTGAAAATGTTGCTCGTGCTTCACTTGAAAGTGGAGTAAAAAAATGTATTTTGATTTCCACGGATAAAGCGTGTCAACCTGTAAATGTTTATGGTTCCAGTAAATTCATAGCAGAAAGAATATTCACAAACTATGACTACAATTCTTCGGAAACGATATTTTCATCGGTGAGATACGGTAATGTTATCGCTAGTCGTGGATCATTCATTCCACTTTGGATGGACATGATTAATCAAAATAAAAAGATAACTGTAACTGATACGCAAATGACACGATTTCTTTTTACATTAGATGATGCAGTTGATACTGTTTTGAATGCATTGTATTATTCAGTTGGTGGTGAAGTGTTTGTTCCTAAAATAAACTCATACACAATTCTCGATGTTGTTAACGCACTATCGTCTATCACAAATAAACCAGTTAATTACGATGTGGTTGGAATAAGACCTGGCGAAAAACTCCATGAAGATATGTTGGCAATCACGGAGTTACCATTTACTTACAGAGTTCCAAATATAAACTTGTTACAAGTAAGACCACAATATACAAACAAGACACATCAAGATTGGTTAAAATATGATGGTGTAGAATTTAACTCTTCGTTATACCTGAGCAATGACTTAAACGAATTGATTGACTTAATACAAAAAGGAATTAAGTGTGACACTGTTTAAAACCAAAATAAACGATGAAGACATACACTTTATCTCCGACGTTATCAAGAGTGGTAACATAGGATTTGGCGATAACGTTAAAGTTTTTGAAGAGAACTTTAAACCTTTCAGCAAGAAGAAATTCAACATTGCTACAAATTCGGCATCCGCATCTGCATACATGATATTCGCTTATCTCATGAAGAAGTTTGGTAAGTGTGATGTTTATACAACATCAATAGGATTTATATCACCTGCTTGGTCTGCTATGCATTTGGGACACAATGTTATTTTTGTTGATGTGGATGATAACCTATTGTTTGACGTTGAACATTATAAATCAATCAAAAAAGAAACGGGTAGAAAAAAAATACTCATGCCTGTGTTGTATGGTGGAGTAAGTAACATAAGTGGATTCGATATATTAGAGGACGAAATAATAGTAGTTGATGCTGCACACTGTGTAACCCCAACGGTTAAATCAGACTACACGTTCTTTTCGTTCCACCCATTTAAACCGATCGCTTGTTCCGATGGTGGTATGATTTCGACTGATGATTCCGAATCGTATGACTTCTTTAACCTATATCGAAACTTTGGTAGAGAGAATATTGGCAACACATACGATATAGTTTCCGATGGATTTAAGTTCTATATGAATAACTTAAATGCCACAATTGCAATTACTCAGATGAATAGATACCACACAAATTTGGATAGTAGAAAAAAATGTCATATATTAGTTGAGTCTCTAAATTTGAATGGTAGATTGATACCACACGATTCTATGTCATCTTATTATTTTGCAACGTTAATCTGTGATCAGAGCGAGGTTGAAAAACTTTGTAATGAGTATCCAACATCAAAACACTATCCAATGATACACAAAACAAAATTATTTGATTCGGGTATCAGATTAGAAAACACAGAGAAAATACATAAACTAATTTTGAACTTACCTCTTTATGACGAAAACATTTATCATAGCAGAAGCAGGGGCTAACCACAATCGGAATTTTGATCAAGCCATCTCACTAATAGATGTGGCAAAATCATCTGGTGCAGATGCTGTAAAGTTTCAAACTTACTCTTCTGAAACTCTTTACAGTAGAAACACACCAGATTTTGCAGTCTATAAAAACATAAACCAATTAATAAAAGACATTGAGATTCCAAGAGAATGGCAATCGGATTTAAAATTGTATTGTGATAAAATTGGCATAGAGTTCATGTCAACTCCTTTCGATGAGAAGGCGGTAGACGAACTTGTAAGTATTGGTGTTAAGAGATTAAAGATAGCTGGATTTGAATCCACAGATTTAAGATTTGTTGATATGGTATGTTCTGCGAAACTTCCAATAATAGTTTCTATTGGTATTGGATCAAACATAAAACTTGTAGACGTAATACTTGACATATCAAATAAACACCAAATAAATGATGTCACATTCCTACACTGTAACAATGCATACCCGACTCCACCAACAGACGTAAACCTGAACACAATCCAACAGATGTCTTTAGATAATCGATACAAGACAGGATTTTCAGATCACACAATATCTACGCTAACTCCTGCACTAGCGGTGGCTGCCGGAGCAACTGTGATAGAGAAACACTTTACATTAAGTAAATTCATGAAGGGGCCAGATCATCCATTTGCAGTTGAACCACATGAACTAAAATCAATGGTGGACAATATCAGATATGCCGAATCTTGTATGGGTTTAAAAGTGTCTAACTTCACAGAGTCTGAAATGAGTTTCAAAACTGCGATGCGATCTGTTGTTGCATCCAGACCTATCAAGTGTGGAGAAAAACTTTCTGAAGAAAATACAACAACAAAAAGACCGTATGTTGATGGCTCTGTTTCTGCGTATAACTATTTTGATGTGATAGGTAAAGTTTCAAAGATAGATATTGATACTGATGTGCAAATTATGATGGAAGATTTAGTTTGAAAATATTGTTTCTAGGATATGATTCCACTAAAACCTCTTTGATTGAATTTTTGAGATCAAAAGGCCATGAAGTAATACAAACATCGGATAAAGTTTCATCTAATAGTGTAATTGGATTTGATTGGGTTATTAGTTTTGGGTATCGTCACATAATATCAAAGGACGTGATACATCATTCTAATGACAGAATAATAAATCTACACATATCTTACTTACCTTACAACCGAGGAAGTCATCCTTTATTTTGGGCATTTCATGATAAAACACCGATTGGTGTAACCATACATAAGGTAGATGAGGGATTAGATACAGGAGACATATATGTCCAGAGGCTGGTTGAAATAAACCCGTCATCAGAAACATTTGAAAGTGCACACAAACAACTAATATTTGAAATTGAAAAATTGTTCATGGAAACACATGACGATATATTCTCTTTTCAAATAACTCCACGGAAGCAAGTTGGAAAAGGTAGTTATCATAGATCATCGGACTTACCTTTGATAAAATCATGGAACACAAATATATCGAGGTTTTTTGATATGAGTAAAAGAACTGATTCTGAAATAATAGACGAGATTGAGAAAATACGATCTAGAAATAATGTAAACTGGATGGATGCAGTTAGACTTGCATTTGAACTTTCACCAGATAGAGCTAGATCAATATTCAAGGATATAAAAGAATGTGATGCTCGCATTAACGAATTGTTAAACGAACTTTCTGATAATGATGAAAAACATTAACGATGTGTGCCTGCTAGTTCAGGCTAGACTTGGATCTCAAAGAGTTCCTAGAAAAATGATAAGACCATTTGCAGGAACAACGTTGGTAGATATTCTATTTGATAAAATAGGAAACTCTACTGTAATCCCAAAAGAAAACGTTTATTTTTCCGCACATGAGAATGAACTAAAAGATATTGCCACAAAACATGGTATAAATATCTTCCATCGTTCAGAGAAGTCTGCAAAGTCTGAAGGACAACCTTTAACAGAAATATACGAGTGGTGGAACACATTGCCTTTTAAATATGTTGTTTTAGTAAGTGCGTGTAATCCACTTTTGAAAATAGAAACGATTGATAATTTCGTTTCAACATTTTTACAGTCAGAAAAAGAAGGTGGGTTTGCGGTCTTTGAAAAGAAGACATATTATTGGAATACACACGGACTCCCTATAACAGATTGGAAAGGCTCTACTATAATGAACACAAAATTTGTAGATCCAATCTATGAAGCAGCACACTGTCTTTATGCTAGTCGCATGGATATAATTGGTGAAGGACATTGGATGGATAAAAACTATCCACCTCAACCAGAACTGTTTGTAATGGAAGAACTTGAAGCATTTGATATTGACTATGAATGGCAATTTACTGTTGCAGAATCACTTTATAAAAACCTATGCTAAAGTATCTAGAAACAAATTCATCAACAATTTCTCCAGAAATTTTCATAAGCAAGTTTTCAGGTAAACGAATATTGGTTATGGGTTCTGGTCCATCCTTGAATGAAAGAAGTTGGCAAAACGTAGAAGTTGATTCGATATGCACAACGTCTTTCTTTTACTTGAATGATGAAGTTAGAAGTTTAAAAAACATAACCCATGTAACACTGTCTGAAATAATAGACTTCAAAGATGATAGATTAATTTCATTTTTAGACGAGAACACAGACTGCACAATAGCGTTAGAACCAAAGGCTGGAAGACCTTTTTACAACTCCGATGTGTTCAAATCATTTGAATCAAAATATAGAGATCGGTTAGTATTTTACAATACTAAAATCGATAAGAAGGAGGGAGTTGCTGGTAGATTGTGTTTCTTTGTAATGACGTTCCAACCGTCTGAGTTATACTATGTTGGTATAGATGGAAAGAGTAAAGATCATAGAAATGATCCACCTAATGCATTTAGAACGAATATAGTTGGTGATGCCGATGGATATGTCTACGAAGACTTTTTAGATTCTCACAAAATATTTGCAAACGCTTTGTATGAAGAATCGATATTAAATGGTTCCAAGATATTCAACTTGGGTGAAGGATTAAATTACAACTTATCAAGTATAGTTAGCACACAAAAGTTTCCGTTATCTTACGATGTAATGAAACTAATTCAAAGGAATACGTATGAATAAAATAGAATGGGTTCATTGGCCAGATCCAAAAGCAGTTACAAACGGCATGGCAAATTTAGAGAAGTTTAGTAGACTCTACTTGCAAAGAAAAGAAAAGTATCCAGAATATTCTCCTATCAATGATGCAATTGCAGTCGCATACGAGATTGAAGAAAAAGGATATGCGAAAGTAGAAAACTTTTTAAGTTTGGAAGTTATAGACGCAATAGATAGAAAAACTCAGGAGATTTTAAATGACTCGGATCATCCATACAACCAAGGTAAAATTTCACAAACAGACGCTAAGAATTCAAAACCATACATACAGGTTCTTCAACCATTAGTTTCTGTTCCAGAAATACATGATTTTGTTTTCAATGATTTTATCATTGATATTGCTGGTGCGTATTTAGATTGCTTTCCAGGATTTGGAACGTGTAACCTAAGAAAGAGTTTTGTGAATAACCTTCCAGAAGAAGGAACACAACTTTATCACGTTGATCCAAACTCTCCAAGATTTTTGAAGTTTTTTGTTTATTTAAATGATGTTGACATGGATGGCGGTCCTTTTTGTTATGTTGAAGGGAGTCACAAGAAAAAATTTGAAGTAAACGGGACAAATTGGAATACTCAGTATAGATGGCCAGCTGACCCTATAAATCAAATGTATGGGGAAGAAAATGTAAAGTATTTAACAGCAAAGAAGGGCGATCTACTTGTAGCAGACACAAATGGTTGGCATCGGGGAATAAAGCCAAAGTCTAATGATAGAACGATGTTAACATTAGATTATGTATGTCACGATGAAGACTTTGATCAAAGTAGGAGATTTCAATTTAGACGTGAGGATTATGATAGATTAAATGATAGACATAAACAACTTTGTGATTTTTTGAAGTTAGTATGAGAAAAATATTCATAGACTGTGGTGCAAACAACGGATGCTCTCTAAAATTATTTTCATATGTTTTTTCGGATTACCGAGATTTTTCCGTATATTCATTTGAATGTTCCGATTCCTTTTACAACGAGCTCGTTGTAAACGGAAGAAAAATCAATTTCAAAGATTTTACTCCAATAAAAAAAGCTGTATGGATTTCTGATGGAAAGAAAAGATATGATGGTTGGCAATTATCGGATACCAATACGGATAATGATGGGGATGGAGTTGATTGTATCAATATATCAGAATTCATTATGAACAATTTTTCTAAAGAAGACTACATAATATTCAAGATAGACATTGAAGGTGCCGAATACAAAGTGATTGACAGGATGTATAAAGATGGAACTCTATCATACATAAATGAATTCTATGGAGAATTACATGGTCCAAAGAAGGGATATACCGAACAAGATAATGTTGATCTTTTGAACAAACTAAATGAGTTTAATTTGATCATGTATAATTGGGACGCGATAGATTCGACTAGTCTAGAAAAAATACAAATAGTTCCGTTTGGAACAGATGGATCATTCACAAATAACTCATCACAAAGAGTTGGTCATGCGTATAAAAGGATAGTATAATGGAAAAGATAACGTTTTGTATTCCGTCTAAGAATAATCTTCGATACTTGAAGTCTTGCATTCCATCAATACGAAAAAACTCGTATCGCGATGACCATGATATTATTGTGTTCGTGGATAAGGATACGGATGGAACAATTGATTGGTTGAAAGAAAATGCAGACTCTCTTAGAGTAAAGTATCTTGTCAATCCAGACTTGAACAATACTCTCTATGGAATCGGTCGTGCATATGATAAGTGTATTGCAGAATCTGAAACAGATATTGTAATGGTATTCCACGCAGATATGTATCTATGTAAGAACGCCGATCTAATGATGTATGAGAAACTTACAGATAAGACCGTGGTATGTGCAACTAGAATTGAACCACCACTCCATCCACCGGGAAAAGAAAAGATAGTGGAGGACTTTGGACTGTGGCCAGAACATGATGTTGAAGATGGATTCAAAGAAGATGCGTTGAATGCATACGTCGAGAAGATCACCGAAGAAAATCGTGGTAAAATAACGAATGGTTGCTTTGCACCTTGGATGGTTTACAAACACAACTTGGTTTCAATAGGAGGTCATGACGTAGTATTCAGATCGGCAAGAGAAGACTCGGATATTTTCAATAGGTTTGTTTTGTCTGGTTTGGAATTGGTTCAAGTCAGAGATGGTTATGTATATCATCTAACTTGCCGTGGTGGACAATTTGAACATGGTATCCTCACCAAAGACTACTCACAAAAGTCAAAAGACTGGCAAGAACTAATGGAACAATCTACGTGGGACTACGTTAGAAAATGGGGATCGTTTGTTAAACACGATGAATACCTTAATCCAATAATCACACCAAAGTATAACATTGGATTCATTCTCAGAGATTCAAACTATCAGATTGCAAGGGCAATAGAACCTTGGGTCTCAACCATATACTTGGATAACCTATCAGATGTTGAGTCTCTTAGAAAAGAACTAGAAACTAAAACATCATATGATGTGTTCAAAAGAATCAGGCATATCGATGAGGATAAAACAAATGATGTTCTCATTGAAATATCTACCAAAGAAATGAATGAAGAAAACTATCGATGGATTTCTTTCTTCAATCAAATCATTGACCAATCAGAAGAAACTGGTTCATTTGAAACGCAATCATACACAATAACAATCAACAGATTAGATAACAAATTGAATGAACTAATAGACACTAAAAATGAATTTTTCAAATAAACTTGATATTTATATGTGATAATCTATTAACACATTCGGAGATTCAAATGCACGAAATCGCGAGCAAACTCATAGAGATGCAAAACCAAATAAAGTTTTTCCACTGGCAAACAACTTCATATGCAAGACATATGGCATATGGTGGAACATATGATGCACTGACCCCACTTATCGA
>Ga0208644_1001438_pt1 | contig 19865 bp, 39 predicted proteins | sample VirMetDEL_Nov_18_FD_184517 | JGI IMG/M metagenome (GOLD analysis project Ga0208644, IMG submission 184517) | Aqueous microbial communities from the Delaware River and Bay under freshwater to marine salinity gradient to study organic matter... | ecosystem: Environmental > Aquatic > Marine >...
TGGCGACCGTGTGCAGGCATATGGCGGCTTAGACCTGAGCCCGAAGAATCTGACCACGACCAATAGCAATCCTGCATCGGTCGGTCTGCGCCCGTCTACGGGCGGGTCGCAGATGATGGTCAACGGTCAGCCTACGGGTGGGTCGCAGCCGCCCACTCAGGGTCAGCAGCAGCCTGGTAATATCTCGTCAAACTCCATGCCTAAGACTGAGGAGGAAGCTGCGCTTTTGCGCATCCAGAACCCGCAGTTGTTTGAGCAGCAGAAGCAAGCGTTCCTGCAAACACTTAGCCCGTATCAGTCCAGTAAATACAAGCAGGCTCTCCAGTGGGGCTATTCAGATATGCAAGCCCGTGAGTTTGCCAAACGATACAAGTAACTAGGACACACACTATGCCTAATGAATACGCCGGTTCTACCTACATCGGCACGCAGCCTATGAGCTTTAAGCGTGACCCAAAAGATGATTTTATTGATGCCGAAAAGCAGCGATGGCTTGAGGAAAGCGGGAAACTGCGTGACGATCAGAAGGCGCAGACGCGAGAGGGGTCGGTATTCATGGAATACGACGATCCATCCGTAGTTGGTGGCAAGCGTTATGTGATTCGCCCCAAGAGCAGGGTTCCAGAGCTTAACCAGGGGGCCGGGATTACTGGGGATCCACTTGGGGGAAATGAAACTGAGTACCGATACATTGACCCATCTGGCAAGCAGCAGTCTCACCGTGGGCGCGTCATGTCATTCTTGGGCGAAACTGGCCGCATGGAACTGTCACAGCCAACCGCTGACAAGAAGTACGGAAACAAGAAGTTCACGAACCGTGAGTTTGAGCAGTACGTTCCTGAGTTTGAGAAGGAAATGCTGAAGCGTAAGGCTGAGAACGAAAGGCTTACCAAACAGGCAGAGATTGACGCCGCAGATCAAAAGAAGTTTGAGCGTGAACAATTGGCTCTGGACAAGGCGCAGGAGCGTGCCGATGCGGCTGAAGCTAAACGCCGTGAGCGAATCAAGAATGATCCTATGCCTGGAGAGCGGGTGCAGAACGCGCAGGCTGGTCTAGTGGAGGGCCAAACCGAACTTGCCCAAGCGGCTCTTGCCCGTAAGTCTGAAGCGCAAAGGAAGGCGGCTAATACTGCTGAACTAGCTATGCAGGGCGCTGATGTGCCTGGGTATAGCAAAAACGCAGAGGCGGCTATCCGCAGGTCTTACGATGAAGGTATGGAGCCAATGGAGGCTATTGCTGCCGGTCGCAGCGTGCATGATGCGGACGCCAAGCGCATCTGGGATCTTGAGGCTAGTGGCATGCCTGCCAGCATCCGTGAAGCACAGCGTCTTCGCGCTAGTGATCCAGACCTTGCGTCAATTGAGAGCCGCGTGCCAGTCCGCGACATTGATGCGGAGCGTCGTAGCGTTGGCTCCGCTGTGGACAGTTTCCTGTCGTTCCTTGGGAAGAAGGCTAAGGAAGAAGACAAGTCTTGGTTCAATCTGCACAGTGATAAATACGATGACTACTCTGACTTCAGTGATGAGGAACAGCAGGATATAAGGGCTACGCTTGCAGAGAAAATGCAAGAACTGGCAACACGCGATCCCAGGTCCCTTGAAGACAAGAGTGCCATTAAGGCCGAGTTCATTAGGCGTATGCAGCTTCGCGGGTTCCCGTTGTCGCACATCGACGCTGTTATGAGCGATCTTGAGGGGGTCCTCTAATGGGATTTATTGCGGGAGCTATTGCTGGTGCAGCATTTGGCCTGCTGCGTACCGCAGTTGAGGACCTATTGCAAGACGATGCGCCAGACCAAGCTAAGATTGATGCCGTTAAAGAGGCGCAACAGAAGCGGATGGAAGAACTGTTGGCAGAGGGGATGCCGCGCCCCAAGGCATTTGACCAGGCAAAAGCGGAAACCCGCGAAGCGATGAAGGAGGCCATGGCTGTGACAGATAATGTCACCATGGGGGACTACATCGGGAACATGACCACTGACGCTCTTATGGGTGGAGGTCTTGGATGGGCATCCGGCACAGCCCGTGGCGCATCTGCGCTGAACAAGGCCAAGTCATTCCTTGGCCGTGGTGTCAAGCCTGGCGATGCTTCGCCTATCCCCGGTGTCAAGACCGACATCCGTGGCATGGGCGCTGCCAGCGACATTCGCGGCATGGGTCAGTCTAGCCTTAACCCGCAGATGGCTCCTGGGCGCATGCCCGCCGTCGGCAATCCCTCTATCCCGCCCATGGATCCGCTTGCTGCGCCTGGTCCATCGACAATCCCGACAAAGGAGATTGACGCCATTATCGACGCTGCGATGGCAAATAAGGGGCGCGTACAGATGCCTGTCATTGACCCCAAGCAGGGTGCTATGGGCAGGATGAGCTTCCTTGATCGTTGATCGCCGTGTGACACACGGTAATATCTAGCCATGCCAGAGGACATCCTATCACCGGAGGACGAGGGTGTATTCGCATGGCTGTCGCGCCCTCGCCGCGTAGCACTCAATCTGCTGCGGCAGGAATACGGCATGGCTGGGCAGCAGGCGTTAGACTTCCTCGCCAATATCCCTGACGCTGTGCTGCCGGGAGACGCTATCCCTGAGTTCTCTGGCCCTGAGTCCGATATTGAGGTAGGCGACCTGGCAGGCATGGAGCCTGGCTGGAAGAAGACCGTTGTGGATGTCGTTGGCGGCATCCCGCTGGACCCGCTGACCTATGTGCCGTTTGGTAAGGTAGCTCAGAAAGTAGCTGGCGCTGCCAATACTGGGGTGCGTGCCGTTGGTGGCGGGAAGATCCTGGACAAGTCTCGCAATGCCATCGTAGATACGATGAACTGGCACCAGTTGACCCCGCAGCAGCGTGCGATGGAGACTGCCGCCAAGTCTGCCGGGGCTACGGCTGCCCGTGCGTCTGAGGTCCGCGCAAAGCAACTGCTTGAGGGGCTTGAGCAGCCTGAGCAGGAAGCGATCTTTGACGCTATCCAGAATGTCACCATAGACCCAGTGACTAAGCAGGCCAAGATCCTCACTAAGCCGCGCCTTGAGGGGTGGTGGTCCACGGCAGACAATGTGGATGAGGCTCTGGCAAGCCTCAGGGAAACGCCGACATACAAGTCTGCCAACCCTGCCGCTCAGGCTCGCATGGAGGAACGGACCAAGGGTGCTGTTGAACTGGGGCAGACGCAGTTTGACGAGGCGCTTAATGTTGACCCGCTCCTGATGGGCAAGAGTGAGGGGCCATACGCCAAGCGTTCATTCATGTTTGAGGATGCCGCCAGCCCTGCCGCCAGCAAGGCGCGTGCTGCCAAGCGGGATGTTGAACTTGCCGCTACGCTCAACGCTGACCCTGCCGTAGCCCAAGCGTACTCCCGCGATCTGCAAGAATCTCTGCTGCGCCGCGCATCAGAGCAGGGGCGCTTTGCCACCAAGAAGTCGTTGGGCGACTCTATCATGGCGATGATGGGCAAGGGTTCGTACGATCCCACCAAGCACTCAGGGGAAGTCTCCAACTATCTTGACGAGCTTATCAAGGCCAACGGCCCAGAGAGAGACTTCGCTGTACGCGCCAAGGGTCTGTTCACCGGCATCGGCAAGATGAACCCGTTGAATGAAGCCCTTGCCAAGTTTAACAGCAACATATTCAAGCCTGCTGCCACCGTTGGCGTCATCGTCCCCCGTGTTTCCTTTGGCGTGCGAAACAGTCTATCGTCCATCGTGCAAGCCCTGTCCACCCCCGGCGCGCGTGGCGCTGCGCTCAAGGATCCGTCGTTCTTTACTCAGCGTGTCCTTGGTGGCATCGCAGACCCGATTGACGAAGCCGTGGCCCAGTTCAGCAAGACCGGCAAGCGTATCATCACTGACGATACCAACCGTCTGCTGGCTAACCTGGAGGAAGCGTTCGCTCAGTCCAAGGGCAGCGTAGAGGCTACCAAGAACTTCCTCCGCAAGCGCAATGGGCCGATGGACAAGGAAGCCCTGCAAGCGTTGGAGCAGAATGTCCTTGAGAACCCCGTCCGTGTGGATGAAGTCATGGCTGAACTGCGCCCTGACGGCAGCCTGTGGCAGACCTTCAAGGAGAAGTCACAGTGGGATCTGCCTGCCAAGCTGAACAAGCACATGGAAGACCGCATCCGTGCCGGTCTGTTCGTTGCTGCCAAGCGCGCCGGTCAGTCTGACGCCGCTGCCGCAGCAAGCGTGCGCAATGCCGTACTGGACTACAGCGTGCCAACCATTGAGAACAGGGTCATGCGTACCTGGATCCCGTTCGGCGCGTTCATGTCGCAGACCTTGCCTCAGTCCACCAAGCTGCTGATGGAGAACGCCATTGAAGGCGGCGTGCCTGGTGCGCTGGCTGGCGGTGCTGCCCGTGGCGCGGCTACGCAGATGTTTGAGACTGACCCTGAGAACCCGATCTATCCCGACATGGTTGGTAAGATGACCGTGCCGATGGGGGACGACGAACAGGGCAATGCGCAATACCTGACCTCCCTTGGCTTGCCGCTGGAGGGTATGGGCGACCTACCCATGAGCTTTGCGCAGCGCGATCTGGAACGCTTCATTGGCGTTGGCGCGAACCCGCTGGTCAAGGCTGGGTACTCCATGGTCACTGGGCGCGAGCCGTTCTTTGGCACCCCGTATGGTGGGTACGATAAGCCCTATGCGGCGGCTGAGTTGCTGGGCATGGAGCGAGGCCCTGCTGCCGCTACGGTGCGCCAGGTGCTTGGTACTGGTGCGCTCCAGCCGGTAGTCCACGGGCTGAATCTGGTGGAGCCGTGGCTTGATGAGCGGCAGGGGCCAGGGCTGGATGCCGTGCGTGCCTTTACTGGTGCGCGTGTCCGTAGCGTTGACGAGGATATGGCGCTGCGGCTGAATCTTGAGGAGGCCCTGCGGAATAACCCGCAGGTGAAGCAGTACAGCGGCTTCTATGCCGGGGCAGAGGACGAGGCTACGCAAGACCTCATGGCTGACTACAACGAGGCCAAGAGGCGGATAACTGAGAAGCGTAAGGCTGCTAAGGAAGCGGCAGCGGCTACCGTACAGTAGCTCCCCAGGCTGGAGTCGAACCAGCGACCTAGTAGTTAACAGCCACTTGCTCTACCAACTGAGCTACCGGGGAATGAAACGCCGTGTGGTGTGACCCAGCACCCCGCAGGATGCCCTTCTAGGCACGGCGCATGTGTTGTATTCTTAGACGGAAGGTGTCAAGTATTTGGACGCATCGACCACCTCGCCGCCCAAGTAGCGCAGGCTGTTGACAGCGGACGCCTCATCCCGGCTATCGTACTTGGTAGCGGCATAGCTGGCCCTGACCCAGCCACCAATCTCCCGGTGATTGACCTCCATCTGCGTGCCGTCACTCAGCGTGAAGGTATGCGGGATAGTCGGCACCACCCACGGGGTCTGCCAGAAGTGGATGGCACGGCGACCAGTACTGTCGGCGTGGTACGACTTGATGAGGTAGGGCATTGCCCCTCCTAGGTGCAGCCGTGAATCGGCGGCGAAGGTGCATGGATATCCACGGCGGATATCCCGTCAAGTCTTTGGTTCTGGCTTCCAGCTATCACCGTCATCGTCGGGATCGCTGGGTTCCAGTATGCTTTCCATTCCCTTGGCAACCTCAATCATTGATGCGCAATTTGCATACCAGTTTCCGACCGTCTCAAAGACGGCGGTGGTCTTGTGCTTGTGACCGTAGGTGGCAACGATGCAAACGCTATCGAAGTGTTCACCCAGGAGCATGGCAGACTTGAGCAGCATCGCTTCCCGGTCTTTCTTGGTGAGGTCGGTCATGACACCTTCCCTACCCAGCGGCCACTGGTCTTAGTCCACATGGGGACAGGAGTAGCCATGCCGTCCTTCACAATGCCAACGCCAAGCATGGGGCGGTCCAGAGTCCCTTTACCGTATGAGAAGGCCCTATGACCAGGGTCGATGAGGCAGCCAGCGCACATGGCCCACTGACGGTAGCGTAGGTTGGCCCGATAGTGGACCCCGAAGAGCGTATGGCGATGCCCATACGCGATGCACGCATCCCCCACTTTCCCAAGGGCCGACTTGAGGTTCCCACCAAAGTCATGCCGGATAATGAGCGGAATCCCATGCATGTTCTCCACGATTTCATCATGCCAGGTCCAGCCTGGGGTCTGGTAAAGCTCGGCGTACACCTTGGATGCCGCTTCTGGTAAGCCAGCGTCAAACATCTTTCGCCTCATCAGATCCCCGTGGTTGCTGCGTGCCAGCCGCATCTTGGGGAAAGCCTGCCTCCACTTCGCCAGCATGGGTAGCGCCATCTTGAGTTCATCCCCGGCGCTGGGCAAGTCAGGATCGTGGGAATGGAAACTGATGGAATGCCAATCCATTTCATCGCCCACGCTGATGACATCATCAAGCTGGTACTTCTCCTGCACAGCTTTGCAGAAAGCCAGGGCGTCAGGGTGCATCCATGGGATATGGAGGTCTTGGATAATGAGGGTTGGCTTCACTTCTTGCCCCTCCGCTGAATCTCCCGCTCAATGTACCAGATAGCCTTCCTCAGATCCTCAATGGCATCGTTCTTGAGGTCGGCACGCCAGATGTATTTCATGGCATTGCCAAGGCAAAAGCCCATGTGTTCCGTCACCTGGATGGCCTCAATGCCGCTGGGGTGTGAGGTGTAGTGTGGCGGATGGTTGACGGCATCAGCCGTAGAAGGGTTCGGCATATCGTCCTCGTAGTCGAATGGTTCAAGCCGGTGGACAGGTCCTCCGTCACGCCAGCAATCATAATGGTAATAGCAGCCGTCATGGTCGCGGACCACGGTATCACCGTCTTCCAGCGCCTCCGCGCATTGGTTGCAGTATTCAGTCATCTAGCGCCTTCCTCACGATCCTGCCATCACCAGGCTCATCCGGCATTATGTCACCGGCATCATCGGTATCCAGCAGGCTGGTCTGCTGAGTATGCCAGTACGCATCGCAGCCCTTGCCATCCTCACTGGGGCTGAAGTCTGCGTAGCATTGGCGCAACGGGGTTGGGACCGTGCCGCTATCTGAATGCCGCTTGCATGTTTCACTGAACAAGCAATCGGTTGCACGGCACATGCTGATGTCAGGCAAGGGTTCCTCCGCTGGGGACTTCTCCCCGGCTTGCTTGGGTGAGCCACAGCACGGCGTTGGCCATGGCTAGGTCATGGAAGTTATGCTCTGGTGAAAGCTGCCTGGCAATAGGCCATTCACGGGCGTCATCCGTTGAATAACTTTCGTTCTCCTGCATGTTCTCCGTCATGACAGGACCGCTTGTATCGCTTCTTCCACGCTATGCACGACCTTGATCTTGCCGCGCCAACTACCGTGTAACACACACTGATCTGGTGTCAGTTTGCCCTTTGGCGTCTTGACCTCTAGCAGATGATTTACGCCAGCATACCCCACGGCTAGGTCAGGGAACCCGCCGCCGACCTTACTTAGATCCTTGACCGTAGCTCCCAAGTTTCGCAGGGCGTAAACGATTTCGGCTTGGTTCAGATCCACCTTACATGCACGCCTCACAGCGGACCCTTCGGGCAGCGTGGGCAAGCGTCCATCAGTTTATTCAGCGTCGGCTGCCAAGTCTCCAACCACACAGCCATATCCTTACGCAGCGTGTCATCCCCGGTATCACCGGAAAGGCACCAGTCGATGTCATGAACCAGATCACTCATTGATTCAGCCATAGACTTCGCCAGTTTCATAGCGGCAATGGTAGATTCCTCTGGCTGGAATGTATCACCAAACTCACCGGTTACACCGACCCGCCTAAGATCCTCGTCAATCATATCGGCTAATCGCGCGATCCCGACTTGCACATAATCATAGTGGCCTCCGCTCATAGAGTACTCCTGTCGCCGCTTAACCCTCCCGTGGCAAGCCAGGGAGGGGGCGGGGGGTCATATGAGCAATACCACAAGTGCGCCAGCAGGATCAGCCTGCATCTCTGGTGAAAGGAGGAGCCCAGATCCTTGAAGCTTCTGCCGGTTCTCAGGCCGGATTGGACGATGGCGCAAAGATCAGATCAGAAGGGTGCGGACTCCCCATCATCGGCAGGCGCAGCCTTCTTCTGAGGCGCAGCAGCCGGTGCAGCATCCTGCCCTTCCTCCTTGGCGTCCAGGCACATGGCCGTGGTAATCTCAAGGAAGTCCAGCACTCCCTTAGCCTGGCCCTCCTTGTTGGTGTAGGCTCGCACGCGAGCCTTGCCGGTCAGTAGGACCATGCTGCCCTTCTTGCAGTCTCGGGCCAGCCATTCGGCAGGCTTGCCGCCGACCAGCCCTTCGATGCTGGTAAACTCCTTCTTCCGCTCGCCATCCTTCTGCTTGATGGAGTCGGCGGTCCAGCCTGACACCTTGCAGTAGGGGCGTTCGTTGGCACCGTACTTGAGTTCCGGTGTATGGCTCAGGTGGCAGACCACGCTGGCGTTGATGTTAGTGGGCAAGGGGTTCTCCTTCTTCGGTGTAGCGGAGCGTTAGCTCCATGTTGGCGGCGTCGGTCAGATCGTCATCGTACTGGACTCGCTGCCAGTAGTCGTCGATCCATTCGGCGGGGTCGGTTTGCATGGCTCTACCTTGTAGGCTGGTCGATACTCGACGCATGACATGATACAAGACCTGTCCTCTATCGGACAGCGGTCATTGCCGCATGTCCGACAGAGTGTGTCATACAAGTCAGGGTTCAACGCCGTGTTCCTTTGCCAGTTCCTTCGCCAGTTCGATCACCTTGGCAGGCTCGGTGTACTGGTACCTCTTGCGGAAGTCCTGCACAATCTTTTCGCCTCCTTCCGCGCCCTGCACGATAGCGTTGAACCAGCTACCGACCTCGGTGCGCTGTTCATCGGACCACTTGGGCTGCGCTTTCTTGACCTCGCCGGTCGTGGCGTCAACCTTGGAGGTGCGACCATGCGCGGCTTCTCCGTCGTCGTCCTCGGCGGCGATGCCGACCAGGGCCATGAGGGAATAACGACGGGCGTAGGTGAGTGCGCTGCCGATACCCTGCGGGTCGTTCTTGACTGGGTTCACGGGGTAAACGGCGCTGATCCATTCGCCGCTGGCGTGGCACAACTGCGTGTTCACGATGATGCCGCTGGGCCCGATGTCGGTAGCCTGCACGACGGCAAGACCGTTGGCAGACAGCGCATCGCGAGTGGCGTCGATGGCCCCCGCGAGGTCAACGTACTTCGACTTGAAGAATGGGTTGTTGGCGTCCTTGATGGCAGGCTTGAAAGCAGCCTGCGCCTTGGCGAGAGCGGCAGCGAGTGAGCCGATGGTTGGTGATTGAGGCATGTTTTCCCTTGTGTTGTGGGCCTAAGCCCTGTCGTTGTGGATGAAAGTCTTGCCCAGTTTCAGCCAGGCTTCCAGTGACAACTGCTGGTCAGCGTCACCGTGTATCACACGGTCAAGAACCTTGTCCAGCGTGTCGTTGGGGTCGAGGCCCAGCTTCAACTTGGCATCTGCCAGCTTGGCAGCATAGCAGGAAGTGGAGATACGGGTCAGGTCATCAGACATGATTACCCCGGCACCTAGCAAGGCGTGCAATCAACCGTGTTATGTCAATGTCATCCATTACACAGAACACGACATTGGGATCATGAATCCCGTCCCTGCCGATGCTGTCAAACTCTAATCCAAGACTATCCCCACGGTTCAGAGCATGCTGCGCCAGATCCGTCATTTCTCCACTATTGCGGTGGTGAAACTGCGTCCAATCCAATTCTGTTGAAAAGAAATCGTCGTCACCGCAGTTGTTCCCCTTGATGGCCCACCCGCTCATTGCCCAAGGTTCTCCTTGGCAAAACACAACGCCGGGGGGAAGACGCATGAACGCTTCTTTTGTAATGATCTTCACTGACGCATCCCCTTCCAGCGCAGGATCGGCCCCGCGAAGGCAGTCGCGTATGGGTTCCGCCGCGATTCTCTGAGGTAGCCAGGCACCTCATCTGGCGGCATGATCTTTTCGTGGATTGACGGGTCATAGGCCCCGTACTGGTCGCGCATGGCGACCACTGTGACACGCTGATACGGCGTGCCAACAGGCCAGTTTTCACATGACATTCGCGGTTCCTTCTCCGGTCTTGCCGGGGTTAGGGGATGGCTTCTTGTATGTGTTGCGCTGCTCAAAGCAAGAGACAGAACATACTTGGTCATGACGCAGGAGCGCATTATGCCAAGCAAACAGGCGACCGCAGACGCTACAGGTTGCGGTCTGAGCGTGGCTGCGGCGTGGCATTTCTTTGCCTGGTGGTCGGCGGTATGTCACGGCCCCCCCTTCGCCATCGCGGCGTCGATCATCGTTAGGTCTTTCCGCGCAGATGCGCTGCCCTCTCGGGCGTCATAGTCCACATAGATACGCATCCGCCGCAGCAGCGCGGCCAGTTCGTCAAGCTGGGCGCGGAGGGTGGCGATCTCTTTCCCCATCTCGTCGCCGTTATGGCACCGAAGTCGCCACTCCGCGTCCGCCTGCGACTTATACTGAGCGCAGAGTCTTTCTTTCTGGAAAATGATTTCTCTCAACCGTTCGATCTCGCATGTATCGTCAGGGCCAGCCGCATCGTCAGCGGGCGGGGAGGGCATGAGGTGCCAGTGCTGGCGCAGTTCGCGCTCGACTTCGCGCAGTCGGCGGTCGAGGTCTATGGCGGTGATGGTCATTCGTCGTTCCTCGCGTCGAGTAGTTGCAGCACCGTCTCCAGTGCCAGTGTCCGTGTCCTGCGGTACTTCTCCGGCCCATTCGTGATATACTCCCGCAGTTCGGCCTGGTTGCCGGTGAAGCAGCCGCACATCAAGACTGGTGCATCGCCTTCATTCCGACGCATGGCGGTAAGCGTGCGGCCGCATTCGCCGTGACCAAGGAACGATACGCTGGCGAAGGAGTGGATGCCCTTGGCATCGCACAGGTCGGCACCGCGCAGGCTGGCATCGCACAGGTTGGCATCGCGCAGGTCGGCACCGCGCAGGTTGGCATCGCGCAGGTCGGCATCGCACAGGTCTGCACCGCGCAGGTTGGCCTGTTCCCCTCCTTCCTCGCCACGCATCCATTTCGCGTGGAGCTCTAGGATTCCGGGGATGTCTTTGATGGTGATGGTCATGAGAAGTCACTCCTGCGGCACCCATGGTAGGCATAGATGTCCTTGTTATAGGCAGCCTGGTCCGCGTATTCTTCGCGCAGAATCCGCTCGGCTTCATCACGGTTGCGTTCTTCGTATTCCTCCAGCAGATCCTCAACGCGCCCCAGGATGGAGTTGACGAACTGCCCGTGCTCACTCGGCACCCAGCGAGCGTAGATGCGGTACGCCTTTGACCAGTGGGGATCTGCGCTTGCCATTTCCCTGACAGTGGCCCGAATATCGGGCCATGTGAACTCGGCCACCTTATTCACTGACCACCTCGTTCCCCTCCACGATCTGGAGGCGGCAGCCCAAGGGAAGGAACAGGTGATGCTTCTGGCCCTTCTCGTCAGTCAGGCTGACGAAAGTGAACGGGCGACCGTCCGCGTTGGGTGGGGTGGGGAAGTCCTTGTGGATAACCACCGGGATTTGAGTGAAGTGGTAGGCGACGGCGATTGCCATGGCGTACTCCTGGGCTATGCCCTTGTGGTAGTAACTCTAGGGGTGAAAAGTAACATCGGCAAGGTTAGATTGCAGGTGGAGTGTTACGGTGTGTCACACTACTGGTCAGCGCCAATCTCGCAGGACTCGCCACACCCGCTGCCGACATCCAGCAGATCGTCCCACTCAAATAGGGTGCGTTGCTTGTAGTCGCTGTATAGCTCAAATGGCTTATCCGCGAGGGCCAGAATATCCTGGGTGCTGCGGTCGCCTCTGAAAAATACCCTCCGACCCTTCTCATTCTGCGCCTTGTGCGTACCGTAAGTTGCCTCCATCTTCGAAGGGAAGTCAAAGACCCCCTTGTCCTCACGGGCCAGAGTCATCAGCTTACGCAGGGACTTCTTCCAGCACCAAGTACAGTTGCCCCAATGCTCGCCTGGTAGCTCAAGTCTGAAAGGCCAGCGAGCAACCTCTGCCAGCACCATGCCTTTTGTTATGCCAGCATCGGCCAGTGGATAGACGAACCCGTATTCATCCTTCTTGCTAGATACCCGATCCATCTCATCGGCGCGGATGCCGATGGCGGTCTTGTAGCTGGACGGGTGCCAGCCTATGACTTTCCTAATGTAGTACTCCATCGGCTCAGTCTTAAGGCGGCTAGTGCATTGCGGCGACCCAGCATTAGGGATGCCGTACTTCTTGATGTACTGCTCAAACGGCTGGCCTTTGCGGCTGGCGGTCTTATAGTTGACAATCTTAGGGCGGATGCCGACTCGCTTGCCGTGGGTAACTTCCGCTTCAATCCACACAGTATTAAACCCGAAGTGTGAATCACAGTCCCTCACAAAGTCCAGCGTGCGCGGGTCTTCGCACCCTGTGTTGGCAAATGTCACGACGATGTCATGGGTGTCCCCGTATTTCCAAAGGCACATCTTGGTCATGACCGCAGATGTCCGGCCTCCGCTGAACGATATGGCAAGCCTAGGCTTCACGCTATCCATAGTGCTACTCCGCATCCTGCGGCTGATGCCGCTGCATAGGTGAGTCTGCCAACGGTATCGGTCTTAGCCACGCTGCCAACGGCATAAGCCCAGCACAGCGATATAGCGAATGACACACCTACGGCAGACGGGCTGACGCGACTGACGAGGATGGTATTTGATGCGACCAGGGCGCTGGTCACAAACCCAGAAACGGCGATTCGGATCATGCGTTATCCTTGAATGCGTCCTCGTCCTCGGACGGTCGGGAGCGGAGGCGTGGGCCCTGGGCAGGCTTCGGCTGCTTATTGCCAGCTATCTCACCTAGTTCCTCAAATCGGAGGTCATCAAAGGTGTAGGCTATGCGCTTGTTGGTGCCGACACTGTTACGAGCCTTGAGGATACGGATGACCTTCTGAGGCACGCCCATGCGGTACTCTCCGTATTCGTTAATGATAGGCATTTCCTCTGGGGCATCGACACCAGACACCCACAGCGCCGATGCGCAGGCGCGGCCATAGGCAGCGCCACCGGCAAGATCGTCCAGGGTCGGAGGCCCGTTCTTCCCGTTGCCCTTCTTGGGATGTGTCACCAGAACCAGGCTAACCCCGTGCTTCTCAATGGCGACTTTGGTCCGCGCCATAAACTTCCGATCAGCTTCCCATGCACGTTCGCTGCCGGGGTCGGCCAAGCTGATCGGGTCTATGATGATGACCCTGCACCCAGCCTCGCACTGAGTTTCCACATAGTCGGCACACCCAGCTAGGGTCATGTCCCCGTCACAGGTGATATGCTGGCCCAAGATATTCAGTTCATCCCGGTGAGCCAGCCAGATGGCGTTAGCCTTGTCTCTATTGGCGGCGATCCACTCAGGGTACAGCAGCTTAGGATCCCCGGCACACTGAGCCAGCCCCCGCTGGAGGTGCCACTTGCGGGTTTCCTCCAGCATGAGGACGCCAGACTTGACCCCATTGGCGGTCCAGTGACGAATGCAGGACAGGGCGAACCATGATTTGCTAGCGCCTGGGGTGCCACACACGATGGTCACTGAACCAGGCATGAGGCTACGGGACTCGCGGGTCAGTACCGGCCAGGGCCAGGACACCATGGCATACCGGCCAGCGGCTTGGTCTGCCAGATGGGCCTGTAAGTCATCCCCGTTTTCGCCAATCCTAGCCCGTGAGGCAGCTAACTGGGATGTCCACTCGCCTAAGCGGTCAAAGTGGCTAGGATCGACCGTAATCGCCCAAGACGAGGCTAATCCGCCCAGGATGAGGCGGACCTCGCCGGGGGAGATGGACGGCCCCATGTCGGCCAGGGCATCGGCGGCGTCAGTCAGGGCTTCAATGGGGTTAGCCTTGGGGGGCTTGGGGAAGGTGGACAGCAGGAGGTCAAGGCGGGAGTCGGTAATCACGCGAAGTCTCCATGCATGTTCCACCAGTTATAGGCAGCTTCCGTCCCGGGCGGGTGTGGGCATACTTGGGCAGGCTTAGGCTTGGCTGCGTCACGCTTGACCCAGGTACGGACGGCAGCCTTCCAATCCTTCATGGGAGAGTTGCCGACCTTCCAGCCCTTGGACTCATAAAAGTCCACAAACGCCTCACAGTCGATGGTGTATCCGTTTTGGTCGCAGTAGGCGTCTACATCCGCCACCGAAGGCGGGGAGAAGCGGGGAGCGTTAGCGACCTTGTCTTTCTTCGTTTCTGGTTGTTCGTTATTGGTTTCTGGTTTCTGGTTTCTGGTTAGTTCGGCATTTACCCGAAGGGACATCGAACCCCCTTCGGTACTTTCCCGAACCACCTTCGGTTTTGCTTCGGGCTGGGCAGTACCATGCTTCGCACGCCGTGACTCGGCAGACTTGCGCCCACCCTCGGCTGACTTCTCCATAAAAGTCTTGGTCCGCTCATAGCAGGCGTACCCAAACCTATTGCCGCAGTCTGCGCTGGCACCATGCCCAGGTTGGCACCCCTTGCCGTGCAGTCCAAGCTGGAATCCACGAACCCACGCCGCTATGTCTTGGTCCGATAGGCCCATAAGTTCATGGTCCATATCACCGACATTGATTTGGATGTTATAAGCGCGGTTCATTGCCGTCCCTTGGTAAGACATACTGCCACCAAATCGCGCCCCCAAACTGTTAGCGATGGGTGACGGCTAAACCCACAGCATGAGGACGCGACTAAGCGGCAGAATGTGAAAGGATCGGTCAGCCGGTCAGACACCGCACACCCCGCTAAGGGCTTAACGCGCGGACGGGGGCATGCTACCGCCCCCGCCTCATCCTGTCAACGCCCAATTATTCTTGCGATTTATGCGCTAAAACTGCGGGATAATTGCTAGTATCATAAACCCAACGTTCCCATATAAAGATATTTCCCATTTATATGGTTCCCCGGAACAGGAGTAACCCTATGTATTGCGAATAACCCAATAGAGTTAGTAGCGAACGAATATTCGTATGTGATCGAATAACTGCCTGCGGTTTGTCTATTGCCACTGTGATTCCAGTGTAAATGCGAAACCCCCGGCGGATTGCCAGGGGCTTGCGGTTCACAGGTCACTGACCCCCTTGCGGTTTGTAGGCAGGGTCATCCGCGATCTTGTCCAGGATCCATTTGCGGATCACGGCAGAGCAGTTGCCCCCCTTGGCTTGCGATTGGACATAGGCCCAGAGGTTGGGCGAGATCCTAATGTTCCTCTGGAATTGCTTGGTACTGTCAGCGCCGGCCATACTTGCATCCCTCATGCCCGGTGTGTTCTTCATGCAGCACAATGCAGCAATCCTTGCATGTAACGGTTAGGTCAATCATGGTTTCGCCATCGCATCCCTTTGGGCAGTATTCCACAACGGACATGGAGGATTCAACATGGATGTTACGATGGCGGCACGCCTCTGAGTCTGGGATGGTAAAGTCAAATTCGCATTCGCTCATGACTTCGCCCCCGTAGCTGCTGCCAGGACGGCTTGCGTAGCGAGTTCCTTGGCTTTCTGACTGTCCAGCTTGGGATTGTGCCGGATCAGCCATTGCGTCAGGCTTGCGGTTTGGTCGGACAGGGTGGACTGCCCTTGTATCAAACGGGCCACATAGGGTGGTAGTTGGAGGTTCATGCGGTCCCCTTTCGGTATGGCCCGATCACGGGCGGTGTTTGGGTGTAGTCGATCTCAAGCGAGGGTTTGAAATAAGCACGCGCCAGGTGGAGCGGGATAAGCGACCCCCGCTTGGCGTTGCGGTTCCATAGTAGGCGCAGTTCGGAACAGGTTGCGCTCCACTGGTCGGGCGGGATGTGGCAAAGGGTCATGGCTATTCCATAGCGTAGCAGTAGGTTTCTTCGCCGAAAACATCGACTAATATGACACCGGAACCGCCGTCATGTTTTGCAGCTTCGATGCTGGCTGCAAGTTCTCCTGCGGTTGCGGTACGGATGACTGCACCAGTATGGTAGTCGTGTAGTGTTGGCATGGGTTAGCCTTTCTGGGCTATTGGTTACGCCTTCACCCCTCCCGGCACGATACCGGGAGGGGGAGGGTTGCGGTTGTGGTTATGGCTTGCCGTGCTCTATAAGCGATACGTCCCATCGTTTGCCCTTATAGCAACCGGTGTAGTCGCTACGGGTTGACTTTACTCCCAGGTCATCCACGGGGTATGATGCATGCATGATGCCATAGTTGGCTAGGCGATCATAGTCGCAACAGTCTGAACCCCGTATGATCACAACGCTCCCATGCTGGATTGACCGTAGGATGCAATCAAGGGTTGATACTCTCATGGGTAGGTTCCTTCGGTCCATTCGGACCTGTGTCCGGCGATGCGGATGGCTCGCCGGAGGGTGATAAGGAGGAGACGGATGGGGCGGAGGGGGCGCATTAGTGTTCGACGATCCACGATTTGATGCCCGACGGGCAGGCGACGCACGGACCGCACACACCGGGGCACCGGTTCAAGCCGGTAGCCTTCCCAGCTTCCACGTTTGGCACAGCAACAAACTCATGCTCGGAGTGTAGGACGGTCGCTCCTGCCTCTTGAGCAAGGCGACGGTAGAGGGGCGGCGCTTTGCTGTAGAGGTAGCAAGCGATGCCCAGAGCTTTGCAAGCCTTGATGACAGCGCAGACAAACTCGATATTATTACGGCTAAGGTCACCAGCTTCATTGATACGCATGATCCGCTTGCCCTTGCGCTTGCCCTTGAGCATGCCAGCCACAGCCCTGGCGATGCGGTCAGCGGTCTCCTGAATAGCCTTACCCGACAGGGCCGCGATGATCGCTTCATTGCGGCGGCGGCTGAGGAGGACGGATGGGCGGAGAAGTTCGGAAACTTGAGCATAGCAGCGACGACGACCGGCTGCCTTGTGCTTGTCGCCGTCAAAGGGGCACCAGCGGCGGGACGCGCAGTCTAACCCAGCGCCAACCGACAGGATCGGGAAGCGGACCTTCCGGTTTCCTGCGGAGATGTGGATGCCATTAACCTTGACCCCTTTGGGGGCTTTGTAGTTCTTGGAGACTTTCACGGTTTGCCTTTCTGGCTGGTGCCAGTGCGCTAGGCTGGCGGTTGCGCTTGGTGCGGGGATTGCGCCCCCCGCTGGCACGATCAATCCATGCGACTAATGGCATCATCTGCCATATCTTCATCGACCCCGCAGCGCCGGAGCTCAAGAAATATGTCCTTTGTGTCAAACTCCATATGGCTCAAGCCACGGAAACGGATGCTGGTGCAGCCAGCCTGAGCCAAGCTGACCATGGCCTGCGCTTCGGCCCCGGTCATGGTGCCGATGATGTCTATGGGGGCGGGAGCCATAGGAGGGACGATGGCGCTGTGGTGCGATTGTGCTACAGCCCAGCTGGGCATAACACCCATCCATCTGCGCCAATTGCGGCGAACCTCAGCTGCCGTTGCGTGGTAGAGCCACTGATCCTTGTATTGCCAGCGATACTCGGGGCGGCAGGACCTGTAGGCTGCGAGCGCCGCTCGGGCGGCAATGGAGCGTTGAGCGTTGGGCGTGAGTCTCATGATTTCCCTTTAGTAGTTGTATGCCGACAGGATGACGTTGAGCGACGTTTCCCGACGCATGGCGCGGGGGATGTCTCCGGCGAGACGGAGATTGCGCGCCTCAGCGAGATACTGGGCCGCGTCCAGGATATCATCGCGATGCAGGCCATCGGCTGACCAATGGGCGCTGGCAAGGTCGAGGCAGGACTGGACATCATCGTCTGACTCGGCGCAGGCGATGGCTGCGAGGATCTCAGCAGCAGCAGATAGGGTGGATGGCATGGGAAGGATCTCCTAGCGTTGTGCCTCTACTATCGGGCGGACCGCTAGCACTATCAACTGCAATCGACCGGCTGTCCTGGCAGTGTGTCACACAATGCAACGTGATGCACATGTTGCATAAATGAATTATCGGTGCCTGATAAATCGACTCGGGCTGGAATGGTGGGCTGGATATACGACAGGAATGTCGTGAATTGGGATACGCGAAAGAGGAGACTAGGTTCCCTCATCTCTCACCATCTCGCCTCGCCTAATGATAACGCACTATCAATGCCCTTCACAGGTGGCAGACCCCCCCCACTACCGTAGCGCACGGCGTGGAATGGCGGTAGGTTCCGTAAACTACACTAGTCGGAACCCGTTACGCATCGCGAGGATGGCTGGCATGGGGTCAGTAATGGTGGGTATTGATGGCGCAATAAGGATAGGCTTAGACCACTTCCCCTGGGGGACCAACAACCCATCCCTTTATTCTAGCCCCTTCTCCCACAAAACTTTACACCAAAATCACTTTCCCAAACCATCCCGTATGTACTACCCCCAGGTACACGCACGCGCGCGCGAATACAGGGGTATTGGCCTGTGTCAATTTTTTTTCTTCCGATGGCGCTGTTAAACAAAAGACAAGTTTATGCACTATACTAAAAATATAAGCATCGCTTGTAACGAGCCGTCGGCTTGTCTTGCGTTCGCTAACGCTCACGGCCTGCGCCTGAGCTTAACAGAACCGATTCTCCAATCAATAGCAGACGTGGGGATGTTACTGACCTATGACATCCACGCATGCGTATCATGAGTATTCATGCGTATATGTAATACGACCTATGCTTGAGGTGCATAGGCTGCGTGGTAGCATGTTGTCATGGCAGACTCCAAGCCCCAGCGTGAGCATCTGCCGACCGTGGATCTGACCGAGCTTCGCCGGAAGGAGTCAGAGCGGATGGTGTTCCGCGCCAAGCTGAATGCCTATACCCAACGGCTGCGACTGTATGATGAACAATGGGACAAGCGTGTTGACTTTATGGACACTGATCCTTAGATACCAGCATGGCTGACATCATCACGACTCCCGAGGAACAGCGGGTAGTCTCCAAGCGTGGGCTGGACATCACCAAGGTTGAGTGGGTCATTGGGCGGGAACAGGAGAAGGACCTGGCCCTCATCCACCGCATCGACCAGATCCAGTTCTTCTGTGACCTGCCCGACGAGGAGAAGCGGCAGTACAACTACAAGCGGAAGCCCAGCGATCCGCCTATCCTCCAGAGCATCTGGGAGGCCCATAGGCAGTACATCAGCAACAAGGAGGGTGAGCCTGTAGTGGCCCTCAAGTGGTTTGAGAAGATGACCGACCTGCTGGTCAAGGCACAGAAGCTCAGGCAGGATGCCATGGATCGCATGTTCCTGTGGAAGAAGGTTGCCGAGGAACGGCAGGACCGGAAGGAGCCGCACTTGACTGACGAGGATCTGGCGAAGATCGCGGAGCAGGCATGACCCCTATATCGTCCTCATGGATCACCAGCATGGTTAGGAATGGCGAAGAGGTCATCCTGGCTACCACCAACGGCAAGCGTCTGCGCTATACCGGGGTGCCGCCGCATATCACGCAGGCACTCCAGGTGGCAGGCTCGCCTGGCCGGGTGTGGCGTGAGCTACTGCGTGGACGGTACAACGAGAGCGTCATCCGATGAATGAGAAAGAAGCCCTCAAGGTGCTGGCTGGGAAGGATAAAGCCGACCCGCTGACGCTGAAAGAGGCTGCGCGGGTGGTCTTGGAGGCTCGCAGGCAGCGTGACCCGCTGGTGCAGTTCCAGCCTGGGCCGACGCAGGAGGCATTTCTAGCGAGCCGCACACGCTATAAGCTGCTCTCAAGCGCCAACCGTGGCGGTAAGACCACCAGCATCGCCATCAAGATCGCCAGGTGCGCTCTCCGCAAGGATCCCGTCTGGTCGGTCCCCAAGGAAGTGAACGGCCTGTACTGCATCTTCGCTCCCCGGCGTGACCAGATCGTGGACCCGTGGTTCAAGAAGCTCTGTGAGGGGTCGGAACTGCGTGGGCCGTGCGAGAACGAGCCGATGATCCCCAAGCGG
>Ga0208644_1001439_pt1 | contig 19863 bp, 34 predicted proteins | sample VirMetDEL_Nov_18_FD_184517 | JGI IMG/M metagenome (GOLD analysis project Ga0208644, IMG submission 184517) | Aqueous microbial communities from the Delaware River and Bay under freshwater to marine salinity gradient to study organic matter... | ecosystem: Environmental > Aquatic > Marine >...
TTATAATCAGTATATTTCGGACACCATTGACCGAAACATAAAGGATATCGAAGATCGATGCCGCGATGCATGGCGGCAGGGACGTGCGTAATTTTATTTCTTTTTTGAGGTTTTCAGTAATTTCAGTCACTTAGCAATGACGATTTTTCTTGCTTATCCTGGATGGATAGGGTAGAATCAGTCATCAAATGAGGAGAGAACTATGGATCGTGAATTGAATATTGGTTGGGATAGCGAATTTAACCAGAACCGTGCGTCGGTTCAGGACTTCACCCCCGAAGTCATGAAGAATGACATGCCCCACCCCTGCGACAGCTGCCAGCTGGCTGACCTGTGTGCCGTCGAACTGACCGAGTGCAAAGCGTTCCGGATGTTCAACCAGGATGGTCGTTGGATCAAAGGCGAGCAGGGCAAGTTCCGCCGTGCGATGAAGGGCTAAGGAGATAGACATGTACACATACAGCGAAGAACTCTTCTCAGACTTCCACAAGGAAGCCTACGGGTTCCGCCCTACGGGAGATCATTGGTTCTACGGTGCCACCCCTGCTGAGAAGCAGGAAATCTGGGATGCTGTTGGTCGTGCTTTAGACCGTGCTCAGGCTGAGGAGAATGCGTAATGTATACTGTTCACATGGTCAACTTCAACATGAACAAGGGCTCGTTCCCTACGCTGGAACAGGCTGTGGCTCAGGCTAAGGCTCTGGGCTTCGACTGCGCCATCTTCAAGGATGGTGTGTTCATCAAATCCGTGAAACCCTACTAAGGAGAGAGACATGGACTGGGACTGGAAGCTGGTGGCTGTGCTGGGTCTGTTCGTGGGCTTTGGTATCCCGCTGCTATATGAGGTGGCTGTACGATGAAATTGAAATCTGTTATGGATCAGGTCTGGGGTCATGCTTTCGAACAGGTCTGGGATGAGGTCTCGGGTCGGGTCGAGGCTCAGGTCTGGGTTCAGCTTAAACGTCAGGTCGATCATCAGGTCAGGGAACAGGTCGACGATCTGGTCAGGCGTCGGGTGCACAATGAAATCCGTTAAGGATCAGATCTGGGTTCAGGTCAAGGATCAGGTCTTGGAACAGGTCTGGGAACAGGTCAGAGTTAAGGTCTGGGAACAGGTCTGGGTTCATGTCAGTAATCAGGTCAGGCTTCAGGTCTGGGATCAGGTCTTGACCCAAGTATGGGTACAGGTGGAGGCTCGAGGCAAGAACTAGACCTGCAACTACGTTTTATAATTGGAACTGATGAGTCATGCAGGGGACCCGAACTAAGCCAAACATCGCGCAGCAAAATTTGTCCCAAACCCCAAAAAGCCGCAAATAGGGTGGTTTTCCCTTTACTTCCCCTCCATATCGCACTATAATATGAATACTGTCACGTGAGAAGTTGGGATAGCGAATGCAAATTAATTACCACATAGCCCGGACTCTATTCGATCGACTGAATCAAGACTTCTTTGCTGAGAACCTACCCAATGACTATGAGTTGGATATCTTTACTGAGCATGAGATGCCAGTTGAACTTGGGTATTGCGTTGATGAAGAAGATGGGGTTATCGTGCTTGGATTGGTTGAAGAATTCGACTCTTATGATGAACTTACAGCTACTCTTAAGCATGAGATGATACATATGGAGCAGATAATTAATAACCATCCAGTGAATCATGGTAAAGAGTTCCGGCGGCGAGCACGAGAAATCGGAGCCTCAGAGTAATAATATTTCATCATTATATAATCAAGGTGTATAACTAGCAAGTGAATGGAGTGGCTGGCTAATGGTAATGGGTGAAGTGGTCAATGTTCGTGAGTTTTGGGAACGTAAAGTAGACAATGCGTTCATGCGTTTTCAATACACTGGGAACGAACAGCAGTTTGTCGAGAGCCTGAGTCGTCTTGGTTATGACCCTCAGGATATTGAAACCCTCCTTGTTCAGGATTGATTCGGGAAGTGAATTTATGCGAAAAGCTAAGATGATTGGAGCCTCTGTATGAAGCATATAGTCAGCATTGATGATATTGATATCGATTATGATCTCGAGGCGATTCGTTATTTCCAGGGTAGTGATGAACTGATTATTCAACGGACTATTGCCAATCTGTTTTATGAACCTTCTACGCGGACTTCATCTTCCTTTTATGCAGCTGCTAGGAAGATTGGGTATGATGTTCTATCCATTAACAATGTGCAGTATTCTTCTGTGGTTAAGGGGGAAACTCTTGAGGATACTATACGCACGTTGGAGTGCTATGTGGATTGTATCGTATTGCGCCATAACATAACAGGGGCTGCTGCTAGGGCTGCAGCTGTATCTTCAGTACCGATTATCAATGCAGGGGATGGTGAGGGTGAGCATCCTACTCAGACTCTGCTGGATCTCTATACCATATATGAGCGATTTGGTAGGATCGATGATCTGAATATTGTGGTAATGGGCGATCTGAAATATGGTCGGACTGTTCATAGTTTGGTTCGTGCGTTGGCGTCACGTTGTCATATTGACTATGTGGCTCCTTCCGAACTCTCTGGTGAGTATGATTCGCGGGAAATACTCGAGTCAAAAATTGCTGAAAAATGTGATGTGCTGTATGTTACTCGAGCGCAGCGTGAGAGGCACCCTGCTAATCATGGCAAAATGGAGTATGGATTCACGCGTCAGAATGCGTCGGAACTCAATCCAAATGCTATCGTGCTTCATCCTTTCCCTCGTACCGAAGAACTGGGCGATTGGTTTGACTCAGATCCAAGAGCGCGGTATTTCGATCAGATTCGGAATGGCGTGTTAGTTAGAAGCTGGCTACTTTATAAGGTGTTGTCAGGATAAGGAGTAACGCACGTGGAAATTAAACTTGAAGATATCACTAAGCGTCAACAGCAAATTCTGGATGACATCTGGGATTGTGACAGTCGAGAGGATCTGGCGAAGTATATTTCCTCTCTGAATGATTCGGATCGCCTCGAGGCTGATGGTCTTATCACGATGCTCGAACAAGAGGTGGCTGTCCACTACTGGCTGGAGGATAATCAAATAACTCTGGCAGAGGGCGGAGAGCAAATTTTGGCTCATATAGTGTTATAAGTAAAAAGTGAGTGTTTTTTGTTAACATAGGAGGATTTTTTTATGTTTCGTTATTTTGTTTGTGTTTTGGGTGTTCTTGGTTTCGTTAGTGCTGCTCATGCTGCACCGAAGTATTACGAAGGCAAGACAATGGAGTTTGTTATTTCTAATGGAGTCGGCGGTGGCTTCGATCTTTATGGTAGAACCTTCGCGAAGTATTATTCGAAGTATCTTCCTGGCAATCCCAAAATTATTGTCAAGAATGTTCAGGGTTTCGCTGGTGCCAGCGGCATTCGCTATACTCTTGCAAGAAACGTGACTGATGGGACACACGTGAATCTTGTTCAGCCATCTCAGTTCCTTTGGAGTGCAGTTGGTGCTGCTCCTTATGTTGATACAAGGAAGATTCGTTTTATCGGCAGTCTGACAAGAGACGTTTGGATTGTTGTTGCTGATCGTACGAAGGTGCGCTCGTGGGAAGATCTTATGCTGCATCATATTGGAGTAACAGACGCAAGATCAGATGGCGCGATCACTGCTCGGCTCCTGAGACATATTCTCAAGAAGAATTACAAACTTGTAGCAGGATATAAGAAGAATCCAGATATCCTTCTTGCTATCGAGAGGGGCGAAGTTACTTCTGCAACAGGGCACACTTATTCTACCACCTCAAACAAGCGACCATATTGGTTCGATCCAAAGTCTAAGTTCGGTGCAGTTCTGGTGGAATCGACATTCAATTCTGCGAAGACATCCGAACTTCCAATGATCACTAGTTTGGCAAAGGATCCGGATACACTCGACCTTATTAAGTTTGTCCAGGGCAGATATGATATTGGTCGTCCAGTTTGGGCTGTTCCTGGAACCCCCGATCACATCATGAAGATGCTAAGGGATGCGTTCGACAAGACTGTACAGGATCCGATGTACAAGCGCGATATGAAGAAGAGGAAGCTACAGAGTGCACCAGCCTCCGCCAAGGAACTGGATGCTGTTGTCGCTAAGATGTATTCCACAAAAAAGAGCATCGTAGAGACTGCCACTTCCATCGTAACTGGGAAGTGATCCTGCAGGGAGAAAAGCCATAAGTCATTGAACTATAATGGCGTTTCTCCCTTTACTTTTCGGTCATTCTATAGTACAATGTGTATTCTGTCACGATTGATGTGACGCAACACCAGCCCAAAGGGGTCTTTATTATGAACATGACACAGAAGACGATTACCGTTCGAGAACTGTTCGAACGCACAGTTACTAAGAAACTCCATCCCAATCCTATCGGTCAGCGACCTCCTGTAACTCGTGGTTACAAGAAGGCAAGCGGCATTATTCGATCTTTGCTTTGTGGTATGGGAGTTGGTATGCTGACCCTCCGCGATATCACTACGAACCCCTCCGCCAAAGCCATCTATCCTGGTTATGGAGATCTCGCTATTGATGGTGGGCATCGCATTCGTGCGATCGTCGACTTTATGCATGGCGTCTTTGGCGTTGATGGTGTGTTCTATAACAGCATGGACGATGATTCACGCCAGAAACTTCTGAGTTTCGTCATCCCTGTGGCGAGCGTTATCTGTACGTCTCGCGAAGCCACCGACCTGTTTCGTGCGATCAATACCACCACTCCTGTTAACTTCATGGAGATGATTATGTCCGATGACGAATCGGATGTAACTAAGGAGATTCGCATCCGCACGAAGTCATACGTTGAGTATGGCAACAATCAGCCTTCCCCTCTGTTTGGAGTTACTTCTACTCCAGTCAAGGATAATGTTTCTGACTGCTTTGATATGGAACCGAACCATCGTCGAAAGTGGGATGAATATGTTGCGATTGCTATGATCAGGGCTGCGAATGGAAGCTGTGTCAATGCAGGTGAACCAGCCATTGAACAGTTGGTTGAGAACAACGTTCTTCCCGATATGAAAGTCGTCGACCGATTCCTCAAGGATGCGTATTGGTTCAGGGATAATCGTGGAAAGAAGTTCAACACAGATTCTTTTGCTGCGTTTATGCTCGTCTGGTTTGGCTTCTACAATCTCAATCGCACCTTTGTCATCAGCAACATGAATTGGTTTATGATGGAGTTCATGCGGATCTATTCCTTGCTCACTGGTCGAGGCAAGGATCTGGAAAACGAGACAATCACCTACAATAAGGAAAAACACTTCCTCAAGGAGTTCTTCCGCAAGAACATGAAGAACTTTGCGGATGGTGATAAACAGTCACGTTGCTTTGATGAGTTCCAGAAACTTATCAGTGATCGCACCTACAAGGACATGGGCATCACTATGAGGACAGAGTCACGGAGCATTGGGACAGCCGAGCGTGAATCGCGTCTTGCCCTTCAGGGATATAAGTGCGCCATTGACGGCGAACCTCTCGAACTCAAGGATTCTGTCTATGGACATGATACCTGCTGGGCGAAAGGCGGAGATCTCGATTCTGGTGCAGTTATTCGAGCATCTCATAACCGAGATATGGGCACGACCACTCTCGCTGAGTATCGTATGATTCTGAAACTTCGGACGGAGGCTGTGAATGCCTAAGAGGATTCTGTTGCTTGATAAAGGTTGTTTCTAATTAAGATACTTTTCTACATCGACGTTGCGATATGCAGCTTTGCCATCAATCGAGATTAGAATCTGCTGTATCGTGGCGTCGATGTTTTCTTTCCAGTATCCTAGAAACTTGTGGACTCTTGGGAGGTTTGGTGTGGTATCTTCCGTCTGCCAGATGAACTCTTGGACTAAGTTCGTATGATCTGGCATATAGTAATATATATCCAAAAGGACTATGTTTCTTTTGATCCACACCATAAGGATATTTATTAAATGATGCAGTTCGAACATTGGTTTCCTACTGTTATCGGATTCGAGATGGCAGACTTTGATCTGGAGTTTCTTACCGATTATGCATACAGACTAAGAAACGAGTCTCAAGGTCGAGTTCTCTCTAATAGAGATGGATGGCAAAGCAATGATCTGAATCATTCTGATCCAGAATTGCAAGAGTTTCGCACGTTTCTGTTTAACTGCATCAATGAGTATCCGTTAGGAAACAACTGGCAGCGTTCCCACACACTAGGCATCGACAACTTCTGGATCAACATAAATCCAAGAGGTGGTTTTAATGCTGATCACGTTCACCCATACTCCATTATATCTGGCGTTTATTATGTCAAGACACCAATGAACTGCGGAAGGATATTCTTTCAGAATCCATGCAGAGAACAACTGGATGCTTTTTGGGGCACTGTCCGAATGGGGACTCCCGACGATCCTGTTCTGAATAGGTCTATCCAGTATCAGCCAGAAGCAGGGAAGATCATTCTCTTCCCAAGCTGGGTCAGGCACTGGGTCGGTCAAAATGAGTCAGATGAGGACAGGATCTCGATCTCCTTCAATACGAAACTCATAAGCCACTGATTTCATTACACTTTTTTCCCTTTACTTTCCGAGCATTTCGGGCTACAATAGTCTCATAAATGATCAACGGAGAGATGACTATGATCAACGCAGTTACCAATCGCCCCTACACTGGTGAAAACGTCGAGACCCTCATGGGCGCTGGATTCGAAGATCCGCGATTCCTGACCTTTCGTCAGGCTCGTCAGATCGGTCGTTCGGTCCGCAAGGGTGAGCATGGCGTAACCATCAAGCGTGTGGTTCTGGTCGAAGAGTTCAATCCTCGCACCAACAAGGTCGAGAAGAAGAAAACTCTCAAGCATTTTACCGTGTTCAATTTTTCCCAGACGGAGGAATCTTCCGGAGATTAGCGCAGTCTGGTAGCGCATCTGGTTTGGGACCAGAGGGTCGCAAGTTCAAATCTTGCATCTCCGACGCGGATGTAACTCAGTGGTAGAGTGTCAGCCTTCCAAGCTGTTCGTCGCAGGTTCGATCCCTGTCATCCGCTCCAAATTCAATGCCTTTGTAGTTTAATGGTAAAACAGTTGATTTGTAATCATCAGATCGCAGTTCAATCCTGCGCGAAGGCTCCAGTTCAATGCATCCTTAGCTCAGTTGGATAGAGCAACAGCCTTCTAAGCTGTGGGTCGCACGTTCGAGTCGTGCAGGATGCACCAAATATGGAGAATATAAAATGGCAAATCATGTGAGTTCGTATATCAGTTTCGAAAATCTGTCAGAAGAGGCAGAGGAATATCTTGTGAATGTTTTCGGCGGAGGAGCCGATGTCGAAACAAGTCTCTATTGTTTGTTTGGCATGCCCGAAGGAACGGAGTATAATTGGGATTGGTGGAGCGAAAACATCGGTTCTAAGTGGCTCACGTTGGAAGATGTCGGTTCAGATTATATGGCGATCATGACTGCTTGGTCCCCCCCGATTCCTTTCTATAACAAACTGTATGAGGTTCTTTCTTCTCTGTCCCCCGATCTGTTTATGTGGGTGCGATATGACGATGAGATGCCAAACTTCATTGGCTGCTGCGGATATGGTCCGAATGACTATAGTTACGAAGAATCTGTCGACGCCGAGTATTACGAAAACGCTATTGGCACGACTCCATATATTGATGATGAGTCTAACGACGATTGGTGGGACGAACTAGACAAGTGGTACGATAGCGAATATAAATGTTTCATGGAAGGGTATTCCGAACACATGGAGTATATTGAAGATGAACGAAAGACTCATTGATAATGCTGTTAGGACATTAGAGAACTGCCAAAAGAGCGGTTCAGAATGGGGAATCCAATATTGGAGTTCTGTAGTTTCCTATCTCTTGAGGAAGTATAAGAGGCTGAACTAGATGAATCAACCTTGGATCACTGGCTTTGTCACGTTTCTATATGCTGCTGAATGCGTTCGACTATACTTGAATGGTCAGACAGGCTTCAGCATCGCATATTTCGGGTATGCTTTGGCGAACGTCGGATTGATCTGGGCGATGATGGTGGGTGCTGCAAAATGAGATGGAAAAACAATGAGGTCATTCCTCTGATTGAGAAACTCATTGAAGAGGGAAACGGTAGATTCACACGTGAGCGTCTCTACAACGAACTCGATCAAAATGACCGCCGTGTCCGTCATGCGCTGTATGAGGCTAGGAAATCTGGTATCGTGCTTATCGCTGTCAGGAAGGGTGGTCACGCGGTTGACGAGTACGTTTTCCGTGGCAAGAAGGACGGATGGAAGACGCGAGAAGAATACAACTTGCCCTAAATATCATTGAGGCAACCAGTAGGAGAGCAAATGACTCAAGACGAAAAGATCTATTTTGGTGTTCGTCGCGATATGCAGGTTGTGTTTCATATGTTTCGCGATCACATTGGAAATGAGCCAGAGAACAAAATTCATATTCTTGATGGTATGATTGCTGGTATTGTCGATATGTACAAGACAAGAATCGGTTTAGGCGACGAAGAAATCGCTATGCTGTTCTACAAACTCGCAGATACACATGCGGTTTCGAAGTCGATCAGGGAAATTCCTGAAGGTGGTTACGTTCCTCTTCCAAAAAAAGAGGATGATGAGAAAGGTGAAGATAAGGATATAGCATGATCATTGGTGTGTGCGGTTTAATCGGCAGCGGTAAAAACACTGTTGCGGATTACCTTGTGGAAAAACATAACTTCGTTCCCGTCAGTTTTGCTGCAGTTCTCAAAGATGCCTGTGCTTCTTTGTTTGGTTGGGACCGCGATATGCTCGAGGGCAAGTCCGAAGAGTCTCGCATTCAGCGCGAACAGGTGGATAAATTTTGGGCAGACCGCCTGAATATCCCTTGCTTTACTCCCAGATATGCGCTACAATATATTGGAACTGACGTGATGAGGAATCACTTCCATTCCGATATCTGGGTTATCGCAGCTGAGAAGCGAATGTCGAAATATGACAATGTTGTGATCAGTGACGTTCGCTTTCCTAATGAGATGGCGATGATTCGTCGCAATGGTGGGCAGATCTGGTGCGTAGAACGCACTCGCCCTCTGTGGTACACTACTGCGCTGCAAGATCCCGATAAGATGGCAGAAGACTATCCCGAAGTTCATCCTAGTGAGTTCGTCTGGGTTGGTGAGAAGTTCGACAAGATCATCATCAATCGCTCAACTCTAGATCAGCTTTACAGAAACGTCGAGGGAGTTCTTGGTAATGAATATCTTTGTGCTTGATCGTGATCCGAAACTCGCAGCGCAAATGCACTGCGACAAACACGTTGTCAAGATGATTCTCGAATCTGCGCAGCTGCTTGCTACTGCGCATCGTATGATTGACGGCGAACTATACGAAGGTCGCACCAAGACAGGTCGCAAGGTAAAGCGTTGGGAACTTCACGACGAGCGCGAGGTCTATCTCTATCAGGCAACGCATATCAACCATCCTTGTACCGTGTGGGCGCGTGAGAGCGAGGAGAACTACAAGTGGCTTCTTTCTTTGTTCAAGGAACTCTGTAAAGAATACACGCACCGCTATGGTAAGATCCATTCGTGTGAGAAGTTTATGCGCTTGCTCGAAATCATTCCTGAGAATATGAAGAAGGTCGAACGTACAGAATTCCCTCAGGCAATGCCCGATGATTGTAAGGACAATGACTCTATTCGAGCCTATCGGAATTACTATATAATGTATAAGAAAGACTTCGCGAAGTGGAAGAACCGCGATGTTCCTTCTTGGTTTGTAGATAAGGTATCGTATGCCAACGTATCAGTTTAGGGATAAGAAAACAGGTAAAGTCGAGGAGATGTTTATGCGCATCTCTGAGATGGAAGAATACTTGTCTAATCACCCATCCAAAGAAAAACTTCTAAGTGCACCTGCTATCGTATCGGGGGTATCCTCTGGCAAGAACAAGCCAGATAATGGATTCCGCGATGTGTTGCAGCGCATCAAGAAGAACAACAAAGGGAGTAAGATTAACACCTGGTGATCGAGACTTTGCTATGACACTTACTTCCGCAACAACGGAGATTGTCTATGTCTCATGCTTCTGCTGTAGATTATTTTGATAGGTTTTCCCCAGTTCCAGAATTCCTTTCTAGGAGAGAAAAAAAGAGATTAAGAAAACAAGAAAAGCAGGTAAAAAACCAGCAAAAAGAAGCAGTCACGCGGCTCAACAACATCTACCCTCTCACAGATGGGCAAAAGAAAACCTTTGAGGCATTCAATCAAAATAAGAATCTAATTCTACATGGCGTAGCAGGTACAGGAAAAACATTTATCTCACTCTATCTTGCCCTCGAGGCAGTTCTCGTTGGTCGCGCACCGAAACCAGTGGTCATTATCCGAAGCGTTGTTCCGACACGCGACATGGGTTTCCTCCCTGGAAATATGAAAGAAAAGGCAGCAGTTTACGAACAACCATATGCAGCTATCTGTTCCGATCTAGTCGCAAACAAGCAGAACGCATATGAGCATCTTAAGAATAGGGGTATCATCGAGTTCTCAACAACTTCATTTCTAAGAGGTCTGACCTTTAAGAATAACACAATCATTGTTGACGAATGCCAGAATATGACTTTCCATGAACTTGATTCGGTAATCACAAGAATGGGTGAAGGTTGTCGTGTTATTTTCTGTGGCGATTTTAGGCAGTCCGATCTTTGGAGAGATGACGAGAAAACAGGACTAAATAAATTCATGTCTGTTGTCTCAAGAATGAAGAGTTTTGAGCGAGTTGAATTTACTAAGGATGACATCGTACGATCTGATGTTGTAAGGGAATACATCCTCGCCAAATTGGAAGAGGGAATTATCTAGGATATTAAATGTTTGATTATGATTATGTGAGTGTTCCCGAACTCAGATCGGTTACAACAGAATCTGGCAGATTTTATGAAACTCCGGATGGGGGAAGATATCCCTCTGTAACAACAGTTCTTGGTGAACGTCCGGAGAAAAAACGAGCGATCATGAATTGGCGCCAGCGTGTTGGCGAAGAAACTGCCAATCGTATTTCTTCACAAGCTGCAAGACGTGGCACTTCTGTTCACACTCTTATGGAAAACTATGTAAGAGATTTGGCGCTTCCTGATCAGAAAGAAATGCCTACATCATTGGCTTCGTTCCGTAGTTTGCAGAAAGCACTTGATGCTAATTTAGAAGTTGTCCGTGGATTAGAAATTGGTTTGTATTCTCATAGACTAAAGTTGGCAGGTAGATGCGATCTTGTTGGTCAGTGGTCTGGCAAAAATGCAATCATTGACTTCAAGACTTCCAAGAAGTTAAAGAAAGAAGAATACATCGAAGATTACTTTTTACAATGTACAGCATATTCAATTATGTTTGAAGAACTTACAGGAATTGTTACATCCGGAATTGTTGTTCTTATTGCTGTTGATGATTATGATCTACCACAAATCTTTATGAAGAACAGAAGCCAGTATGTAGATAAACTTTTAGGAATCCTAAATGAACGAACTACTACAAATGTTGGTTTTAATCCAGGGGATACAGTCCCCACAGCAAGAGATTTACCCAGAACAGATATTTCTGGCGTGTCATAAATCAATAAATAAACTACACGACGGTCTTAGGGAGTCTTTTGAAGAAAAGCCTGTTGTCTTATTTTCACCACCTCTTTCCGAAGGTGCAGATGAATTCAAAGTCATTGTCTATTACAATAAAAAGAAGAAAACAATAACAATTATAAAAGTCAATCGGGATGGATCTGGTTGCATTTTATCTTCTGGAACAGTGGATTATCTAGATCCAAAAGGAATTTTAGATGATGAGAGTCTTGGGAGTAAATTAAAACCACAATAGGAGGTCTTTATGATCGATTGGATTAAGGATAGAGTCTCTGAGCATTCAAGCCATCAGGGCGTCATTGTAGCAGCTGCTGCAGCCGCTGTCCTTTTTGGCGGAATTGGGCTAACAAAGGTCATCCTCTGGGGTGCCTTGGTCTGGGGTGTCTGGAGCGTCTTGAAATCCGACTATTAAAATCCCTTTACTTTGTCATCAAAGTTTAGTATAATTAAGTTGTAACGATGAAGGAAACTGAAAGCTGAACTGGACGCGGGTGCGACTCCCGCCACCTCCACCATAAGGACACTTGATGAACAAGATAGATGAATACAAGAGTAAAATACGATGGGATGTATGGGAAGATGTTACATCAATAAAACAGCCTCGTGATGAGACAGAAAAAATAAATGCCATTCGTAATGCAATTCTTGATAAGTGTCTTTATGATGGGGGTGAATTAGGATCGACAGGCAGGTAATAGGAATCTGGAGTTACACGGTTGGTCGCGCATAGACCAAAATCGTAAATGCCAACGATAATGAGGCATATGCTCTTGCTGCTTAGTCAGTAAGTCGGGGTTTCGGTGGGTTTCCTGGCAACAGAATAACCCACCAACTTATAACAACATGGGAGTACCCAAATGAAGAAGTTTCTTCTGATTACAACTGCGATCACCGCACTTTCGACAGCTGCTGTTGCTGGCGACTTTGATCGTATCGAGAACAATGTTCGTGTTGAATCGAACGGTGTTGGTGTTTCTGCGAAGCTGAATATCAATGATGCTTCGCGTGAAATGGGAATCGACTACACCAAGTCTGGTTTCACTGTTGGTTATATCCGTGCCGAAGGTTCGGATGATTCTGCCGACGAGAACCGCCCATTCGCAGCATACTCTGTGACCGAAGGTCCATTCTATGCTCGTGTCCAGGTAGAGTATCGCGATTTTGTCGCATCTGGTTCTGATGATTATATTCGTATCGTGCCAACAGTTGGTGTTGGTAAGAAGTTTTCTGGTGTCAATGTCTATGGCGATGTGACCCCAAAGGTTGCATATGGCAAAGAAGGAACCAGCAACTTCACGGAAATTATGGAAACAGAGTTCAAGGTTGGATTCGATTATGAAATTAACAAGAACGTGACGGCTGGTCCTTTTGTTCAGTATGTAACTGACAAGGATTGGGAAAAGCAGGAAACTCTTTTCGGAACTTCCATTTCGGTGAAGTTCTAGTATTCCAAGGTTTGTCGCTCAATAGACACGCGAGGGACCACGGTTAGTCCCTCACCCTCTTCTAACTAGATGAGAGAAAGTGATGAAAGCAACAACAGCAGCAGTATTCACGTTTCTTTTGTGCGTTGCATATTCTGCTTCAGCAGAACCTGCACTTAAAATTGTTAGAGTTGTCGATCTGAACGAAGTTCAGTGTTTAGCGGAAAATGTTTATCACGAAGCAAGAGGCGAATCTATCGCTGGCATGCTTGCTGTTGCACTCGTTGTGAAGAACAGAGTAGAGAATGTCCGCTACCCAAATACATATTGTGACGTGATCAAGGAAGGACCAGTTCGTGAATCTTGGAAAACAAGATCGAAGCCATTCTTAGATCAGTCCGAAAGAATCTATTATCCTGTCCGCCACCGCTGTCAGTTTAGCTGGTACTGCGACGGGAGAAGTGATACAATCCGAAAGACAGGTAATAAACTATGGGAAAGAACATACACGATTGCACGTGCTGTGATACAAGGAGTTGTGTATGATTTTACTGATGGTTCTACGCATTATCATGCAGATTATGTCTCGCCTTCTTGGGCGAAGAAGTATGAACGAGTCACCTCGATAGAACAACACATATTTTACAGGGCAAAAGATGTCGGCAAATGATCCGTTTTCGCTTCTGACTCGATTGAAAACACATATGGTAAATCATAGTGTCGGAACTCTGTATGAACACCTTGTTGGGACATATAAATTATTAAAGGAAAGAGGGTTCGAAGAATACGTTTGCCTTGCAGGTTTATATCACAGCATATATGGTACACAGGTTTTTAAGTACCAAACAACGCATGACCGTGACACTATAAAGGCAACGATCGGCGAAGATGCAGAAAACTTGGTTTGGTTATTTTGTAATGTTGATCGAAACAAAATTTGGGACAGTTTTGAACAGAATAATTTTTGTTTGTTGAATGGTGATACTGTCGGCATGAGCGATCAAGAATTTAATGATCTGTATGCAATAATTGAAGCGAATCGTGATGAGAAATCAAATAAAAAAGCAGTCGATCGTAATAGATAATCTTCTTACTGAAGATATTGCGAGAAACCTTTCCGAAGAATTTCATTCCGATAATTACTGGCGTTGTAACTGGCACTCTTCAAGCAAAAGAGATCCAGAACAATGGCACTGGCATCGTGAGATATGGCAGGACAAAAAAGCAATGCCCGAAATTCTTCCTTCAGAAATGGAAAAACATCAATCAATAAAATTGCTTTGGGATGCAGTTAACGATAAATTGATTCAGGGATACAATCTTTCGTTCCTTCCAATCAGAGCATATTCTAACGCGCACACATATGGATTAGATGGTGCACCACATACCGATGACGGTGAGGTGACTGCAATTTATTATCCTGTTCAGGATTGGGATCCAGAATGGGAAGGAGGAACTGCTCTTCTGACAGAAGATGGTGATTGCCTCCAATATTGCCGATATAAGTTCAACAGATTATTTGCATTCCCAGCGCGCACTTTACATAAAGCTATGCCGCTCACAAAAAAATGCAACAAACTCAGAACGGTTATCGTGTTTAAGTGCATTGTCGATGTTGATCATGAATTGTATTCGAGATGGTATAATGATCAAGCATGAACTATTCCCCACTGTCATCGGTGAGTTTCACAATGAAGATAGAGACTTCGTCAAACAGGTTATTGTTGAGGAAGGATTTAATTATGTGAAGGATGGGAAAGCTAACGAGGTATCTAACCCTTTCTTGCACCATAATGAGAAACTTCAGAAATTCTATCTTTATGTGACAAACTGCGTGAAAGATTATATTCGCGCATATATGGTCGATCCAGAAAATGTGAATATCTTTATCACGAAAAGTTATTTCAATGTGATGAATAATGGCTGCCCAAGGCATCATCATAAAGATAGTGATCTTTCTTTTGTGTATTATGTTAATGTCCCACCCGAACAGAATTTCCCAACAACGTTTTATGCGCCAGAAGAATTACCAGAACCAACTTCTGAATTCGCAAAGGCATATCATTGTTCTGAATGGAACATCACTAACTCCAGATCTTGGTGGTTTCCTGCCCATGAAGGAAAAATGTTTATCTTTCCTGGATCTCTTCACCACGAAGTCAGAGAGTCTGTCGAGGATGTTCCGTTGATTGGTTCTGCTGATTTTCTGAAGTATCGCGTTTCTGTTGTTGGCGATATCATGTTGACTTTTTCGGAATCCTTCAGAACTTCAATGACACATGGAAACTATTCCCCAGAGCAGTGGCGAAGGTTTATTTGAATAATCCCTTTACTTATAAGTCATTTCGTTTTATAATGGTTAAACACTAAATAATTTGGAGTCGTTATGAGTATCAAAGCAGGTAAGGTATGGGGACATACAGAAGCAATAATTCAGAACCCAGTTGTGGAGTTCCATCGGATCTCAGTTCAGGCTGGGTATCGGTGCTCGACACACAAGCACTCCTACAAATGGAATGGCTTCTATGTCGAGCAAGGCGAACTCGAAATCCATGTGTACAAGACGGACTACGAACTGGAAGATGTAACGACTCTAAGCGCAGGGCAGTTCACGACAGTAAAGCCTGGAGAATATCATTTCTTTCTCTGCAAGCAAAACTGTGTTGCTTTCGAGATTTACTATCCGGAACTGCTTACAGAGGATATTCAGAGAAAAAACTCAGGGGGAAAAGCAAAGTAATGAATATCTCAGACGAACTCGATATCATGACACCAACAAAATTCAGACAAATGCTCGAGGAGCGTGTTCTTAGTGATAATGTTAGTTACATGGATGCGATTGTCGATATCTGCGAAAAGACAGGGCTAGAGATTGAATCTGTTCCCAAGATGCTTTCGATTAAGACCAAGAAGATTTTGCGTAATGAAGCAACTAATCTTAACATGTTGAAGAAAAGAGGGGCAAGACTGCCTGTATAATATGGAAGGTCTGCGAGCGTATCAGAAATATCTCGCGATAAAGTTACACTTCACTACAGATTACGATTATTTCAAATATGGTGGGAAGTCTAGATCAGCTTCACCAAGTTCATTCGAAAAGAGAAAAGATGTTTTCTTCTTTCGTAAAATTGAACGTCGTTACTCTGATGAAGAACTGACCGATTACTTTGTTGCGAACTTTGTTTCTAAATCGACTGGTCGGTGGATTGGAGAGTTATCTTCTATACAGTCGGAAAAGACGTACGATCAATGGAAGAAAATGATGGAGTCCTTTTCTTATCTTTTTAAGCAGGATATGGAAAAGATAAAGGATAACTCCCAGTTCACCAACCCATCTGATATGTGGACTGTTGATAATTCAAATATGCATCCAGAAGTTCTGCGGTTGTTTCTTGGTAATAAGGTTTCGCTAGAGTCTATGGTTGGCGCGAACCGTGTCCTGAAGTTTGTTTCTCTTTGGGATAGAACTATCACAGAAAACTTTATTTGGCCAGACATATCGAAGAATATCAAGAAGTATGATGCGTTCTTAAGGATAGACGAAAAGAATATTCGTAAGATCATGAAGGAGGTGTTCATATGATTTATATGAAGAAACAAAATTATGGGGAATACTATATGAGCCATACACCGAGACTTGTGCAAGACATCGCGAATCTAATCGATGATTATGATATCGAGTCTTCCACCGAGAAGGCGAAAAAGATTTTGGATCATATTCAAAAGGTTTCATACGAGGAGAGAATTGTTTATGATTCTCGATTCGATGGATGAGTGAGGTGAAGTATAAATAATGATGTACATTATGATGAGTAAAGTGGACAAGACGAAACACAACGAAACATATGGAGAATACAAATGAATGACACATTTGCTGCGCTCAAGCGCGAACGTACTACTTCTTTCGACAAACTCACAAAGGAAGTAGAAAAACTCTCAACAAATCCCCAAGCATCTAAGAGCGAAGACGACCGTTGGTGGAAGCCAGAGGTCGACAAGGCAGGTAATGGTTATGCCGTTATCCGCTTTCTTCCTGCGCCAAAGAACGAGGAAGTTCCTTGGGTCCGTATTTGGAACCATGGTTTCCAGGGTCCAGGTGGCTGGTACATCGAGAACTCACTAACAACAATCGGACAGCAAGATCCTGTTGGTGAATACAACTCGAAGCTGTGGAACTCTGGTAATGATAAGGACAAGGAAATTGCTCGTAAGCAGAAGCGTCGTCTGACTTATATTGCAAATATCTATATTGTTAAGGATCCATCTAATCCGCAGAACGAAGGAAAGGTTTTCCTTTACAAGTTCGGCAAGAAGATCTTCGATAAGATCAACGAACAGATGAACCCAACCTTCGAAGATGAGAAGGCAGTCAATCCTTTCGATCTTTGGGAAGGTGCGAACTTCAAGATGAAGATTCGTAACGTAGAGGGATATCGCAACTATGATAAGTCGGAGTTCGATGAACCGTCGAATCTTTCTGAAAACGACGAAGAACTCGAAAAGATCTGGAACTCACAGCACTCGCTTGCTGCGTTTATTGCTCCGGATCAGTTCAAGTCGTACGACCAGTTGAAGGCACGCCTTGATCGTGTTCTTGGTTTGGGTGCTGGTGCTGCATCTCAGCGTGACGAAGATGTCCGCGAAGATGTTGCTCCTCGCGCTCCAGTGTCGGAACCCTCAGTTGGTAAGACGGCAAAGGCATCTTGGGATGAAGATGATGGTGGGGATGATAACCTCGCCTTCTTCGAGAAACTCGCCGAAGATGATGATTAAAAAGATTGGGGGGACTTCGGTCCCCCCAGTTTTATTATGCGTACATTGAATTTCTTGCTTTAGTGAATGTTAGATCTGGATTCTTAGAACCCCTCGCGAATAACTTATCCATCTTAATTTTTTCTGAACCCTTCTTTTGGGCAGCTAATCTCGCCTGTGTAGTTGTATTGCCACCCATATCTGTTCCAGCATCAGCTGGTGCAGCATTAACAACATTTACACCACCTCCGCCGCCTTCTTCGCCGCCTTCAGAAATTTGCTGCGTATCAGCAGTTTCTGGAACTGGTGCTAGATTGTTAGGTGTATCTGTTGGGGTTGGAGTCCCAGATGTATCTTGCGTAGGTGCAGCTTTGGGAGCAGCTGCCTGTATCTCAGCAGCCTTTGCCTTCATAGCCATTCCAGATTGATACTCTTTGAAGTTCACCTTCTTTCCATCGAGCATTCCACCAGACGCTTTGAATTCTTCTCTCTGTTTCTTCTCGGCTTCGTATGCTGCCTTTCTTTCTGCTGGCGTGCCTTTACCTCTACCAGAAAGTTTTGCACCTACAGCTTGACCTGCATCGCTAATCTGTTTCATCTCTTCTTTTGAAACTTCACGTTTCTTTAATAATTTCTCGATTTCTTTGGCAATCAGCGCTGGGATTTCTTTCATCCTTTTATCTCTGTCTGGAGAAGGATCATCTTCTGGAAATACACCATATGCTTCTTGATATACATCACGCGCCAAAGAAGCAGCCGAAGCAGTAAGACTCACAGCAGACCCAATTCCTGGAGCAAATGCCGTTGCACCTGCAGTGAATTCCAACGCAGCACCAACCATATCGCCGCTTAATACCCTTCCAGCTGCTAACGCAGTACCAATAACAGCGCCAATACCAAATGGCAAAGACTTGGCAGCTATCTTAGCAATGCTCTTCCCGACAACCTTCGATACAGCCTTTCCTAGATTCTTTGCTCCGCCCTTTGCTGCTCCTCCTGGTACTTTTGTTGGCGCACCTGCAGGTTTTGTTCCTGGAAGCTGTGATGGTGCGTTTGCTGTTCCTGGAGCAAACTTTCCATCAGGACCACGTTTCATTCCTTTCTTATCGTAACTTGCTCCTTCTACCTTTGCAGCAACCCTTGCAGCCACAACTTTAGCTGCTTGTGCTCCTTTTCCTGCAGCCTTTGCAACAGTTGGCGCTGCTTTTGCCGCAACCCTAATCGCTGCTCCAGCAACAACTGCAGATTTCAAATCACCAACAACCTTATCGATATCAAAATTTAATGCTTTAGACATCTTATCAAGAGCTGCTAATCCAAGAAGGGACCCAAGTGCAGTAAGACCGAGGAGTTTCATCCAATCACTAACACTTCTTTTCTTCTTTTCTTTTTCTGGCGCACCAGATTTTTTTCCTTTACCTTCAGCAAGATCTTCTAGAGTTCTCAGTTCTTCCTTTTTCGCCATATCCAACTGCTTACTGCTGATCCCAGTAATTTGCTGCATATATTTGAACAAGTCAGTTTTGAACTTAACAAATGTTGATTCTTGTACAGGTTTTTCTTGTTTTGAAGGAGAACCAGATCTGTCGACTCCAACTTCATCGAGCTTATCTTCGAAGTCCTTTTTCTCAGACATATCTTGGAATTTGCCTTTGGCATAACCAAACGCTTTACCGACACCAGATTTTATCGAAGATCCGACAGCACCAGCGACTTTTCTTGCGCCAGCAACTGCAGCGCCAGCGACTAATGCGTCTGGATTATTCGACATAAGTAGAGCAGTTGCTGCCGCTAGTGCTGCCATTTTTTACTCCTATCCTCTGATCGAATCACCAATCAGAAACGACCTTTTTCTTTACTACTGGTTTGATAATGACGGTAGTGTCAGAACTTTTTGTTTTGTTGCTTTTCAATTCACTTGGTGTTGTAGATGTAGCCATTCTAGTTTTCGGCTTTAATTTTGATTTCGCCTTCCTATATTCAGAGACCTTATTCATTAATTCTTTAATTTTATCTTTTGGCGCTTTGATTTTTCTTGCCGCTTTTAATTCTGCCAGTGCATCTTTATATTTCTTTTCGGCTGCTAGATATTCTTCTGAAGGTTTATCTGAAACTCGTGATGAAAGAGTCGAACCACCTCCAGTTGTAG
>Ga0208644_1001441_pt1 | contig 19836 bp, 13 predicted proteins | sample VirMetDEL_Nov_18_FD_184517 | JGI IMG/M metagenome (GOLD analysis project Ga0208644, IMG submission 184517) | Aqueous microbial communities from the Delaware River and Bay under freshwater to marine salinity gradient to study organic matter... | ecosystem: Environmental > Aquatic > Marine >...
CAGCCACCCATCTACTTGTTCCTCTGTCACGCGATCTCCCAACTTCAATTTTTTCTTCTCATCTTCTGACAGGAGATGCCCTACCCCCGCAGTTAAATACCCCACCCCATCATCATACACCTCAAGCTCGTATCCTTCCCACCGTTTAATATGGGCCAGCCCTTCATCACTAATCTTTAAGTTCTCATTCATTTTCTGTTCCATCTTACACTCTCCGGGTTCCGGGAGGCTAGGGTTAAGATTATCTTTTACTTGCCTTCCGGACCAAAGTAAGGTCCAGATGATAAGTTCCGGTAACAATCAGGGCGAAGTTGCCCGTGACTCCTTTTGTTGTTTTCTCATTTCTTGTACCTTCTTGTCAAGGCCAATTGCTTTGCCTCGCAAAGGTCCAACTGATTTGAGAATTTCTCTTCGCGCCATCTCTTCGGGATTGGCTTGTTCTCCTATTGTGCGGGCAGCTGAGGCCAGTCCATCATCACCTTTGAATACATCTTCCCATCGAGCAGCTTTCTCGGCATCGGATGCCGCCTGATAACTTGAATCCTTTTCAAAAGCTTTTCCAACATCCTCGAAAAATTGGGACATTGCTTTCCATTGAGCACGATCAATGCTGGGGTCAGGATCACGGCGCAAGAATCTAAAAGGCGATAGGCCAAGGCGAGAAAACTCACGCGAGGCAAATCCCTGCCCAGGTGTTAGTTGTGTTACTCCGGCAGCCTGCCCAAGTGCGATTGCAAACGCCAAAGGAGTTCGTTCTCCTCCAACAAGTGGAGCATATTGGCGGGGCTGAGGTCCTTTTTCAAATGGGCCCTCGGCCAGCGGTAACCGATTCCGGACCCAAGGCAGTTTGTCATAACTTGGCCCCCAGATAGGTTCTTCTCTCAGGTCTCTCTTGGCTCCCGCTTCCTCGTTGATCTGGGCCCAGGCATCCCGCAGATTGACCAAGGGAATGAGGGGATTCGAGAGGACCTCTCCAACCGGTCTCAACAACTTGGCTTTCTGTCCCTGCGAAATATCCTCGGCATCCCATAACTTCAGGAAATAATCTATCGAACCAATGTCATTGGGGGAGGTATTGCGGCGGACATTGAGGTAGACTTCGGCCAACCGTTTGTCAGGATCAATGTCCCCCATTGTGCCCTTGTTGGCGCGAATGGCGAGATCTGCCACATTCAAAAAGAAAGCCAGCTGAGGCATTCTTCTTACATCCCAATAAATTGGCTGACCCTTTGCATCCTTCTTTCCGGTCTTTATTTGCCACCACTCTTCGCCCCCAGCAAACTCCCGCAACCCAAGTGCCACTCCATACATCAATGTCCCCACCATTGCCTGCCCAATCCTTTGAGTCTCCTGGAAAGTAATGGCCTCCCGATGACCTGTCTTGAGTTTCTTTCCTATTTCCCAAGCGGGATTCGTAAATCCCAGTGGTCCCCACTCATATGCAAACTTCAAACCATTTGTAAAGGCCCGGGGAAATGCTTCCAACGTGGCCCCAATCGGCCCCAGCTTATTCCACATCTTGATAAAGTTTGCTGCCGAGGCCTCAAGAGCCTGATCCATCCTACCCAAAGACTTGTTCTCCTGCTTGGGCTCATATGCCCAAGTAGCCTTTAGGGCCTCATCAAGTGCCGCCTGCACTTCCGCTTCATTTTTCTTTATCAATTGCGGATTGGCCATTGCTTCCGCCATACTGATTCCCTTTGCCTCAAGCTCCCGCCGTAAGGCCCCCACAAAAATAGGTTTGCGGAAAGCATACTCCTGAACTGAGAGGGGAAGGAGGATGGTATCCAAAGTCTTCTCGTATCCCTTCAAACTTTTGCCCAACAAACTATCATTCAATTTCTTGCGGGCTTTTAGCTTGTTCAATCTATCAGTCAACCGATACCGCTCAGTTGGATCACTGATTTGTTTGAGGAAGGGCTCCAGCACGTCGGGTGCCACGATCTCTGGATCGGACAACTTCAACTCTTCTCGCCCATGCAACTTATTGTAGACCTGCCGATGGACATTGTTGACCTGATTGATAATCTCTTCGTACTGCTGATAGTTCTTGGGAACATTGAGGCGCACCAGAGATGTAACAGTTTCCGGCTTAAGGTTAGAAATAAACTCCAACTGGGGAGCCATTCCCCGAGCCATATCCTCTGACAACTTCTTCATCAACCCCGCATCAGAAGTACCCTTCCACTTTTCGGGATTAAGAAGTCTCATCCCCACACCTGCCAGTCCATCTGCCGCCATACTCAATGGCAATTGGCCGGTGGCCGACCAGATTTGGGTAGCTGTTGTTGAAAGCCGTGAAAGAAAATTCTTCCTCATTATATCCCCGGCTCTTTCCCACCAACTGCGCCCAAGGATAGTTGCTTCCAAAGACTCCAGACCTATATTCAAAACTTTCTTTGCGCCATACAATGCAGCGGCAGCTTTTGGATCCTTTTTAATAGCCGCCTCAATCAAAGTCTGATGGTTCGAGAGAGCCTGTAAAACCTGTCCTGCTTTGGAGGATGTGGCTTCCAACAAATCCGCAACCTCAAAAGCATCCAAGCCTGCGGCCTGAAATGCTGCTGACAGGGATTCGTAATCCAGCTTTCCGGAGGCCACTGCCTCACCCAGCTGTTTGTGCGGCGGCTTGTTGGGATTATAAGCAAACCCATTTTCCGCCGCCAGCCTGACAAATTCCTGATTCAACAACCTGAACTGCTCCACCGACATCACCTGATCGTAGAGATTGGGGGGTTCGGGACCGTCTTCGTCGGGGGAGGTTGGGGGTTGACCGGGGGGTTGGTTGGGTGGCTCTGTGGCCTGTTCGGTCGGAAGTGTGGCGGGCTGATCCAAGGTCTCCGGGTTGAAAACTGACGCAGCATTTTCATCTACCTCTAACCCTGATGCCTCTCCCTCTCCAATCTTGCCTGCACTAACAGATCCTTCGCCTCCCTCAATACCTGTTCCTTCACTCTCTCCTGAGATATTCCGGATTGAAGCAACTGCTGGTATTTCTCTGCCAAACTTGCTAGCACTAGAGCCCCCTGTGCCAATTCTAGTGGTGGCTGAGTCTTTTGTTTCTGTTCCATATTTGCTCCTTACTTTTCCAATTACTTCTGATGTGGAGGGCCTCAACCATGCTCTACTTATTAACGAATCAAGGGCAGCTTCTCCTCTATGCTCTACAATATCTGAAAGATAGTCTACCAAATATTGTGCGGCTTCATCATCTGAAATTCCAAATTCTCTGTTCTGTCCTGCTGCAAAATAAGCTGACAACTCCATTGTCAAGACATCTTTTATCCCATCCCCATATTTAATAACCGCCTTGCCATGATCTGACTCAGAAGCCTTGACCACAGTTGGGTGAAAATTCATATCGGGAGAATGAAGATCAAGCAGAGTCTCTTTAATAATAGTCGGATCAAAAACACTTGTATCCGATACAGCCGAAGTCTGCCCAACGTGCCAAGATTCATGCCGAATATTCCCACGTAAGGTTCCAAAACTGAGGTCGCGGTTGGCAATTGAAATACCTTGAAGTCCTCTGCTTCTAGCTACCGCTTCAGCCGTCCTAAGTTGAGCATCCATTTCTCGGTACTCTTCGGGAGTTAAATTCTCTCGCATTTTTCGGCGGAAGATTGTGGAGTCGGCACCTGACTCTAACATTAATCCACCATAGGCAACTGGTCCGGTCATGCCCATACTAGAGTAGCCGAGTTTCAGAAATAATCCTTCTGGGACATAGAGAGTTGGAGTGCGAGTTGGATTTGTGGGAACTTTAAGTTTGATTTTGGAAAGATCTAAGTCAAACGATTTTTTAAATCTATCTCTACTACGATCTAAAGGAATCACTTCGGATGACTCATCAGTAGCCATAGATGCGGAAATATTCTTCTCTCCGGGATTATAAGTTCCAGTGTTACCTGTGGCACTCTTAACTTGTTCCGGCTCAAAAGCTCCTGCTTCCTCGACAACAAAATCTGCTCCAATCTCTCTCTCCCTCAGTAGCTTCGCTTCCGGATCTTCCGACTTCCACGCATCCTTTGCCCTTTTCCATAACTCAGGATCAAACACAGGATTGCTATACAATGCTCCATAACCGGAATCGGGATTAACTGCCAGATCCTTGAACTGAGCCAAAGCCTTTTGGATTTTTACCTTCTCGTCATCATTGTAATAAACATAAACCTTAAAGCCGTTGTCCGTCAAAGTTTTGATTGTTGCTTGGTAACGGATTTCATTTGCAACTCTCTCTGGAATCAATGCTGCAACATATTCACTCAGAGCCACCGGTCGAGCTGGCTGCATTTCCATGTAGATTGAAGGGACACGGCGATAGGCAGCGAAGGCCTCGGTTGCGGTTTTTGCTAAATGATTCAGGGGCACACTCAAACCGGCCATATAAGATTCTGACAGATTAGGATCGTTTTTCTTAACTAGATCAATCAATCTCTGAGTCAAGGTAGAAGCATCAACATCTTCACCTTTTGCCAAAGTCACTAGAAGATAGTCATCCACCATACTGGCTATTTCTGGATGGGTATCGCCCAACTCTGCTCTTGTCGCATTGAACTTATCAGAATATCCTCTTGCTTCCCCAAACTCCGGATTGATAGCATCTGTCCTAGCACCCCGCTTAAGGTTAGCCAATCCCTGTTTTATTGCCTCAAGAGACTCATAACTTCCCCCGGCCTTGGCAAAAGAATTGAAAAGAGCCCTATTTGAGAACACTTCATCGGGAGTGGACCACCTATTTTCCATCATCTCTGAAGTCTTTCGCCTCATCTCCCTTACAATCTCTTGCACCGTTTTCTCAGTCACACTAGTGCTCCAGGGCACCGTAGGCGTATAAAAATCCGTAGGATAAGCCGTCCCATGTTTAACAGCATCCTCTACTAACTGGGGCGTACCCACCAATGTAATCTCTCCAAAGGAATTAAAAACTGTTTCAGGGTCAATAACCCCGACGGAGGGCATGGGTTGGAAGGCCCTAGAAGGATCCCCTTGGGCGGGTGCCAACAGCCTACCCAAATTATAAGCGCTGATATTGTGGACAACTAGGCCTTGGGGAGACTTACCTAGTTTACTTTCCAGCGGAGGGGGTGAATCTTTCGAAGTTTTCTTGGCTTTTAGTTGGGCCTTGTAAACTTGATGGTCTGCCCATCTATTTACCTTCCTATAAGCTTTTTCGGCCTCCAAATGGACCTTGTTTTTAATAGCCTTATTTACGTTATAAGCATACATGCTATAAGCATTGTCCAACTTGTTGTGTAGTTGGGTATAAAAATCCGGATTAGCTATGACAAAGTTTATAGACTGTGTTAGTAATTCATTGTGTGCAGTCTCTAACATAGCTGATATAGACTTGCTATCTCTAGCCTCTCCCGGTATACGTACAGAAACTTCCGGGTAGTCTAGCAATGAAAATACCCCAGTGGTTTGGCCCGGATTTCGTGGGTCTACTTCAAATTTGGACTCAGTTTGAGTTCGTAGCCACTGATCAAATGTAATAAAATCATTTTTCAGAAATTCCTTAAAGTCTGGATAAGAAGAAAGGGCTTTAGATAAATCCTCGGTGGATTCTACTCTGGGCCTTCCCTCAGTTTCAATCAGTTGCTGAATTTTTTTGTAAGCTTTTTCCTCAATACTATTTCGTAGTGTTTCCTTCGTTTGAGCCAATTGATTCTTAAGATCCGCCAACTCCTTACCACTCAATTCCCCGGGCTTAAATATCCCCTTGAATAATTTGGAGATAGTTTCAGGCCTTGGCAAGTAGTCCCTTATCAAAGCCGGATCAACCCCGGCATACAGTTCCACCCCGGCAGTCTCACCCGGAATCTCCCCAAAAGAAAAATCAACCCCGCTTCGTTTGAAGCCTCCACCGGCTAGGCCGGGAGCCCCCAACAAGCCCGCCGTACCCAGTGTCGTGAGAAAAGTTTCCCCAAGCCCTTCGGTTATGGCACGATCCGGATCATACCCTGACAGCATCTTAGCATTGACAGTGTTCAAAAGTTGCGAGCTAAGTTCTTGAAACTCTTCTTCCCCAATGTCCTTTATAAAAGCCCCAACGGTGCTTTTGCCCCACTTACCCAAAAACTCACCCGATCCAAATCCCATCAGGCCTTCCAGGCTCCCTATCAACGCACCGGGCACCGAGGCTGCCAGGGCTTCCTCATGAGTCTGCCCCATTGCAATGGCCTCTTTATAGGTTTGGCCCGCGTTGGAGGCTGCGCCCAAAAGGGCGGTAGCAGGCCTGCCTCCTAGAGCCGAAACCAAGGCAAAAGGCACAGTAGACCCAATACCTTGTGCAATTTTATTTATATAAGAATCGGTTTCTTCTTGATTGAGACGGGGCAGTGCATCCTGCGCATAAATAGAATCTGGATCTCCAGCAATATTACCTATAGTTTGCGCGGTTGGGGTTAATACATTTCCAATTCCCTGTGCTATGGAAATAGGCAAATCCTCACCCACCATTTCAAGTCCGGTACCTATAGCCTTACCAACCCCAGGGGACTCCAGGAATGCCCCCAAAGTGGGAGATAGCAATGTTGCCGCATCTCTCAGTGTTTGGGACTTGGGCAAAGTTTTTGCCCGAACCGCAGCAAGCTCCCGGAGATGCTGCCGCTCTTCGGCCTTCTGAGCATTCTGCAACGCAGCCGCCCGTTTCAGGTATGCATCAAGTGTTTCATCTGGGCGACGACGAGTTGATGTTGCCTTGAGTTTTGGTCCCCCATATTCCTGATCCGCCAAAACCGTAATCGGTTCTTTATATTCCAATCCAGGTTTCTTGGTGTCAATCTTGGCAGTTGGAAGATCAGTTACCTCATAAATGGTTCCCTCAAGGTCAAGGCGAGGCTCAGGCTTGGGGCCCGTCAGCTCCTGCCCAAACAACTTTGCACGTTTGGTTGCCTCCGATTCAGATGCCTGTGCACCGGGCGCAAAAATTCCAGCCGTCACTGGTTGACGTGGTTTTTTGGTTGGTTTCTTTTTGGGGCGTGGTGGAGCAGGCTTTGCTTTACCATCTTTTATCTCGATGACATCATCATCAGTAATCCCAGAAAAGTCATCAATCAAATCTGCATCTGTCAGATAAGTAGGCATTATTATTCAATGGGCTCCAGATCATATATGTAGTTGTTCCCATCCTTGCGAGATAGGCCCTTGATACGAAAGCGACCTTTGCCAGTCTCCAAAATCTTGCCTTTGGTCAGTGGCTTCGATGTTTTATATTGGGTGACCTGAGAATTAGATCCGGCTGCCCCTTCTGGAAATGGCGGGATAGCTGTGCGAGGAGCTCCAGTTGGGGCAACTCCACCAAACTGAGCCTTGGGTGAAACAGACCACATATCTCCACCCACATCAAAATATGGAGAATACTGTGTGCCAAGAGTTTTGTGTAAGTCTCTAACTTGCCCCTCAGCTGCAGCTTGCTCAGCCTTCAGAGACTGAAGTTGCTGAAGGGATTTGGCCACCCCGGGTAAAAATGCCAAAGTCTGATTAGGTGTCCCATCTGCATTTACAAACTGCTGTTTGGCCTCATCAAACTTTGCTCCATATTGAGCAGCAGTGGCATTCAGCTGGGCTCGAATTGACTGGACCTGACCATAAGCTTCATTAACCTTAGCCTTCGCATCAGACCATTGTTTATAAATTGATTGGGCGTTCTGCTGCTGCTGTTGATCAAACCTCACTCGCTCACCCGGTTTCATGCCAGCCAGTGGATCCCCGGAAGGAAGGCCGGTAAAAGGATTGATTGAACCTGCCGCCGTGGCATTCGCAATAGCCTCACTTGCTTTGGCCTTCTTCAACCCCACCGACTCCCTCAAATTATCCAGCTGCAGCTGATACTTCTGTTCGATCATCCCAGTAGCTCGTTCCCAGATATCATCGGTAATGGGCATACCCGGACCACCGGCCAAAGTGCGGGCCAATTTTCTGGCCTCAGCTTCCGCCGCCAAATTGGCCTTGTGGCTGGTAATGTCGAACTCGTGTTTTTGGCGGTCTTCCTGCAGTCTCGATTGCCTATCGTACAGTGCCTCTTCCTTAGCCTGCAGGTCTCTGTACTTTTGTTGGCCGATCAAATCATATCTAGCTCGAAGTTGAGAAAGATCCTCCGCCTGGGGATCTCGCAAGGCAATCCTTCCCGCAGTTTGATCTGGAGCTATAGTACTGTTCATCCAAGCAGGACCACCGCCAGCTCCTGCGGCATCTCCCAGCACATCTGCCTGTGGTCCACCCTGTAACTTGGCAAATTCTGCCGGACCTGAAATGCTTCCCAACACCTCACTCAGCTTTGCTCCTAAGGCATCACTATAATTCTGCCTCCCCTTTCCCGTCAGCATATCCCAAACTCCCCGATGCTTCCCCTTTAACTTCATCACATCCCCGATGTGTTGCATGAGGATAGGACGAGTTTCCGGAGTAGTTTGGTCCATAAGACTGGTCAGATAACTAAGGGTTTGCTTGCGCTGCTCAAGATCCTGTTTGCGTTGTTCCTCTTCATGCTCACGCATTCTGCCAAAAATGCCTTGAGCCAAGCCTCCTAAAAATGCTGATGTGGGTGATGGCATATTATCCTCCTATAGAACCTCCGCCAAAGCCTTGGGTAAAGAGTGGGACACCTCCGGGATTGCCTCCCCCTCCACCGCTGCTACCGCCTCGGAATAGGTCAGCCAGAAAACCACCAAGCGAGGTTCCAATTCCACCTAACGCATCACTGGCCCGATTGCTGGCATCGTAGGCTCGGTTCTGTTGCTGGCCAAGGAGATTATAAGCTTGGCTTCCTCCAGCCAATCCCGAACTCAAAGTCGAGGTCCCCAGACTTCCCAACAACTGCGACAGATCAAAATTTGCCCCAGCCGCTTTCTGCCTCCCTCCAAACACCAGATCGTTCAGCTGGCCCTGCCGAGCAACATCTGCATTGGCGAGAGAAGAAATTCTGCCCCCACCCCGAGGTCCAAATTGTGCCAAATTTCTTTCCACCGCCTTGTAACCCTGATTAATGGACCTACGCTCGGGAGCCAGAAAAGCATCAATCGCCGCTCTGTCCCCCCGCATCAGTGGCTGCCAGAAATTCTGAAGGTCAGTCACCCCCTGCCGAGCACCTTCCAAAAACGGTCGGCTCTGATCAAGGGCAAATTTGCTGCCGGAAATCTGGGCATCCAACAACGGCTTAATCATAGCCATCTGCTCGCGGGCAAGCTTCTCTTGTTTCTTGGCTGCATTCTTGCCGGTGATTCCACCGAATATGGAACCTCCCAGACCGAGGGCTGCAGGTACAGCAGCTGCCATAATTAACCTCCTTCAGGCACAAGGCCGTCGAACCGATTATCATAAATCTTCACATACAACGGATGCTCTACCTCCACAAATCCTATCTTCTCGCACATATGCCTCGCAGCATCGTGGGTGGGCTGGGTATAAAGACCTGGCAGCCCCATTGAACTCACATACCCATTCATCATCTGAGCCATGTCCCACCACACTCCCTGTTGCCGGTATTCGGCATCAATGATTATGGGTTCCGCGTGGGCGACTAATTGAAGACACATAATTCCAACTACCCGTCCTTTTGCCGTATCAATGGCTGCCACTACTTTGCTGAAGTTTGGATCTAGGCGAGGAACTTTTTCCTCATCGAAGAAATGGTCTATCAGATAGTATTCGTCGGGACCCAAAAATTTTATTTTTATGTTTCCTTGCATAGGATTAAGTGATCATTCCGGCAGCCGCCAAACTATTTATCAAAGCATTGACCGCCGCCTTATTGTCATTTATCAAGGTCTGGGTAGCGGCGTCATAAGCTGCCGAAGCCGAACCCGTCACCAGTGGAACCGTGGCCCCCGGATTAAGAAGTGCCAACCCGCCCAATCCCAACGCTGCCCTCAACGTAGCCGGACCTGTGATGGTTATCACTCCAGAACCGGTCGTGCCTGTAATCGTAATCCCTGCGCCAGTTGCAGCCATTGTCACATCCCCGCTTATGGGCTGCAAACTACCTGCCCCAGCAAAAGCCGTACCTTGAGTTAAGGCATCCTCAACAGCACTAATGGCAACCTTTAACTTGGCCACCTCAGTCACAACCGAGGCACCCGAAGGTCGCTGCATTATATCATATTGAGATTGAACCAGAAAATTAACCCGCTCCACCAATTGGACAATGATTTGCCACAGCTCTCCGTCCACACCACGAGGGCGTCCGGGGTTAAAAGAGGATGGGCGATTTTTCTGGATCATGAACTTTGGGGTCCTCTGATTTTGGAGTTGGCAATCCGGATGGCCATTCCTTCATCACCTGTCTTTTTTAGGATGGCATTCGCTACCTTTGACCACTTCTTTTTCTTGGCCGGAGTGCTGGCTTTCTTGGTTTTGTCTTTGGCATCCTTGGCTGTCCAGGGCATATGACCTCCTAAACGCTGTACGCGAAAACATCGAACGTCTGGTTTTGGGCCCCACCCAAAATAATTTCGTCAATCGAAATGGCATTGACGTTGAGTTGCATTTCGAAGAGGGTGCCTTGGGTGGAAAAGTTCCAGCCATAGTGGGGCGGGATGTGGCCAGAGCTGGGGGTGTAGGCCCCGGCAGCTGGAACTATAAAAGCCTCATCCACGGCATTGCCGATCATATTGATTTTGAGGGTGGCAAAGCGCGGAGGCCGACCTTCGGTAAAAACAAGACCAGCATTTTCCAACAGGGTCCGAAGAGTATAGCCTGTATCGTCTGCAGGCAAGGTTACAACGTGTGCGATAATCATAAAGTCTCCTTAAATTCTGGCTCCCCCATTACTGCGGGTAGCATCTCCAAATGGCCTGAAAATTTGATAGGGTCCGTCCTGTCCCCACGCTTTGGCCCGTACTTCGATGTCTTTCAAATAAAGGGCAAAGCCCTCAGTGGCTGTGAATCGGAATTTATAAAGCTTTCCTTTTCGGGCCACCAGCGGCAAGTATACCTTATCTCGAACCCCGGCACCACCCGCTGGGATGGTATAGACATCAGTGGAAACATCGTCAACATAAACAGTCATGGTGATGTCAGAGGTGGAGCGGTGGGCGATCAAAACTTCCCGGACATGATAGAAGCCAGGAAGATCCATCGAGGAAAACTGCATCTCCCAATGGGTGACGCTTTCGGGTTCAGGCTCCCAGATCCACTCTAAGTCTAGTAAATTCCAATCCACTTCCGGGCTGACGTTTTGGCCGATCAGGCGCATCTGGTGAGCCACGACTGGAGGCCACGCTCTAGCCACCGTTCGTTCCCCGTCCAGCTGAATCGAAAATGTATCGGCAGTCTGGCCACCGTCATATTGGACCTCAAGATACTTGGTATCGTTGTAGGTATCTCCAATAATTCTCATACCCTGAAGCCACTTGGCTCCCTTGTATCCCCCGTCATCCCAATCCGTGGCCCGCAAACTTATGTTCTCAGCCTTCAAAAGAGCCGCAGGTTGCCACTCATACAGCTTGGTCGGAAGACCATCAATTGAGTTCCAGGACAGACTGACTGCCACAGAACGTATTATTCTGCCATCCCCAGTTTCGACATCCTTTATAATTCTCTCGCGGCCAGTGGTTGTACTGATGGGGGTAAGTGCAAGATCGCTGGTGTTGTTGTTAAATTGGAGACTTACCGAGACCGTGTTGACTGGGTTATCCAGGTCAACAATAAAATCTCCGAGTCTCTTTTGGGTGCGGGTGTCACCAAAATCCTCTTCCCGGCTGATGAATCCGCAAGGAATGGGATTGACCCCATCCAACCCAGACGTGGAATCATATTCAAACAAAATCCCGTCATCCCTACAATACAGGACCTCATCCACCTGGGGACCTTCTTCGCGCACAATTCGGCTCGGCCCCCGGTCAAGATGAAAATCTCTTACCCAACCCTGAGTCAAGAAGGAATAATAAAGGTCATAAAGATTTGCGTCTACTCCCCGATAGCCGAAGTATAATCCATCTTTACTGTAGGTAAGATAAAGATCAGCCAGATCGGTCGGGGCAAATGATATTGAAGCCAGGGTTTGGTAGGGAGCTCCACTAATTTCCTGTCCGTCCTGCCGGAAAATTGGCCGCAGGGATTCATCTGTCAGGGAAGTAACGGCATCCCCACGACTGGCATATATGCCATCCCATGCCACAAAGTAAAGTTGGTCACCGGCTGCGAGTGCCCAGGGTGAAGCCAATCCTTTGCCCATTGCAGTTTCCGCCGAATAAAACTCGGCTCCTGCACCTGTCTGTCCACCTTGATAGGATGGCAGAATCCTCCAGGAGCGTCGATCAGACCAGACATAGGCTATGCCATCAAGAACGGTACCCCCGACCAAAGGCTCGGAAGGATTGGAAAGCTCCAAATAGCCAGTATCTGTGGCGGCTTCCGGATTGTTTCCCTTGCACCAATATAGGTAACCGGGATTCAGGGGATCACCCAATCCAAACACAAACTCACCCAGTGTGCTTCCACCGAATGGCCCAAAGGTAAATGGAAGCGGTTGATTCTCCATCGAAGGATCGGGCATCTGCCATTCAACACTGGTCTGGACTCCCGCCGATTCATTCAGTTCCACCACTGTCGTCGAAAGGGGCTTGGAATAAAAACTATACAGCCGATTGCCGACAATGATTTGGTTACCTCTCAAATAATCCAAGTTAAAGTTATCACCTGTTTGGATGACCAGGGTGGTTCCAACTACATCTGCGGTTCCGGACTTTGGCAGATCTGAAGTAACCCAGGGCTTGAAATGGTTGAAGTCTGCAATGGGGTTCCTAACTGCCACATCATCCGGTATGATATCAACGAATGTCAAGTTCCCAACCTGTGCAGTTCCCACATAGTGCCAGTCCCCCAGTGTGCCCCCTATTCTAAAGTAGTCGCAAACATCGGCTTGGGTATCGGTATAGCCTGTATCACCGGTGACTGAAATCCCGTCCCGCCGTGGAAGGAGCGGAGATCTCGACGGCGGAGAGAATCCAGAAGTTGAGCCCGTTTCTGTGTTTCGAAATCTATAGATGTACTTGTATCCAGTAACCGGTATGTCAGCGGCTGGGGTAAAGGTTTCTCCAAGGGAAAAGTCTGGTCCATAAGTTCCTCCTATCCACAGGGCATCCAAGCCCACATTCACAATATCCGTGGCATTGACTGTGATCTGAAAGGCCGCTACGTCTTTCCAGCCTCTGGTGGTATCAGATCCCACTCTCTGAAACTCTGAAATGGGAATAAACAATTCCGTCCATTGAGTATCACCGCCAACTGCAGGAGACGACAAGGCTCCCTGACCGCTTTGGGAAGTAAAGCTCCCAGCCAATTCCGCATCTATCCGGGCAATTGCCTCACGCTTAATATCTTCAAAAGCCCCACCAAAGATTCCCCCAATACCTATTGATCCATCCTCAAACCCAGCTCTCTCCGCCTCCAACTGCTGTCTTCGATAATCATCAATCTGCTGACGCTGGAGTTCCTGTTGTTGGGCGGTCAACGAGCTGGCGGTCTGCTTGTAGGCAGCCAACAAATCTGGTTGACGAATGGACTTGAAATAATAGTTATCAGTAAATGTATTGGTACTGGCATCCACATCGAACTGAATTTGGATTTCAGTTATCAAGGCAAAGTCAGCTGTCCTGATTGAGAGGTGAACATAATCACTGGGCTGGATAGGGCGCTGATCACCAACATCTGTGGCTGACAGATCGAGAGCCCCAACTTTAGAGAGAGTAGCAAGACCGGCTCCCGCCACTGCCAATTGTACATAACTGTCCGAGATAGTTTCACCGGCTGCATGGACATTGGCAAGAAAAATCCTGAAAGATCTGAAACCGGTTATGGTGTCACCAGCAGAAATTGTGCCCACTGTTGAGCACCTGAAAGAGGGTATCCCATCAAGTCCCTGTGTCACACTTAAAACACGCACAAGCTCCGTGTTCAGTTGAAGGAGCATATTGCGCTCAAGACCAAGGGTTGGGATCGCGGATTGGATTGTACACAGGCCTGTGGAGCCACTATCATAAATAATGGCCTGCACTGTGGTTGCTTTAATTTCTGGATAGACAGACTCAATCTGGGCCGTCTCAGGATTCGTTGCAAATGTCAGCCGCATTCCCTCCTGCCAGTTATCGTCCATTGCATCTGGGGCAATGCAGGCCCAGCCGGAGGTGCCGGAATCATACAAAATCTGATCAATGGTTCCACTAACTCGAGTCTGCAAACTAGCTACGCCATTGGTAACTGTAAATCCCGCCGCACTGTCACAATCATCTATGACTTTATATACCGGGGTGGCCAGCTCGGCTATTGGTTCGGCGGTTGGTGAGGGAAGCCCCCAATTGGTGCGATTGCCCAAGGTATCGAACTTGGAATTTTTTGCTCCATTGGCTATCAACATATAAGGCTTGGGAGAACGATCCGGCCTGACCATCACCGAGGCCAGAGGCTCGCCATCATAGCCGTTGTCTGCCAAGCTATACGTAGTATGGGCAGCATCATCAACATAAACATTTCCATCTGCCGTGCCTACAATCCTTCTAAAAGTATTGGTTGTCGGGTCCGTTATACGGCGCTCAAAATATATTGCAGCAGCTGCTCCAGGATCCACATCGGCTATTTCAGTCAATCCAGGACGTTGCTGCCATTCTCCAATCCTATAAGACCTGAGATTAAAAATCAGTTGAGCCCACTCAGGTCCCAGCCGATCTCCGGGCAGAGTGATGTTCATTCCCCTCAAAAGAAACTTATTCGTTTGTCGAACATACTCTGCCATTATAATTGGACTCCTTCTTGCTGGGCCTGTTCAGCTCTGGTCTTCAACATAAAAGGCCGGGTGATGCGATCCCGCTTGGCTTGCATCTGTTGCAATCTCCAGTTGATAGAGGTGGCCGCTTGGCTGGCTGCATAGTTTTGGGCCTCTTCCATCGCCTCTTCATAAAGATCAAACGTCCCCTCAAACTCCGCTCCTTGCATCTTGACTGCGGCTATGTGTTGGGCCAAGAAGTAAAAGGATTGCATCTGGCTTTTGTCCAGCTGAATGTAATCGTCTTCGGCGGATGGAATGGGGGCCTTGCGGACTATTTCCATTGTCAGACGATAGACGCCATCTGGGACTGGATAGAGGGCAAACAGGTTCCAACCAAGCTGGTAAATTCCAGTGGGCTGTCCAGAGGACTGTTGCCACGCTGGGCGTTGGCGATCAAGGCTAGCCAAGGGAGCAATTGTCATTCTCCTTCCGGCAACTGTGGACCAGATTACGCTTTGATAAGTTGACAAAATATCAAGTCCCTGTCTCCACCGCTGATCTGCAAACTCAGCCATCTTGGGTGCCCGAGCCAAGCCATCTCCCTCATACATTGGCAGGAGGGTTCTGTATTTGGCAATCCAACAGGCATCATCAGGCAGCCCCAAAACAGTGGCTCCCACGGTTGGATCTAATGCAGCTCCCGCTTCTACTCCATAGGTCAACAGGTCAGCGGCGTTGGCCGGAGGTGGCCACAGGTCAACCGATAGTTGAGGGGTATAGTTGAGAGCATATTGCTTTGGTCTTCCCACAGCTGGAATGATGGTGGAATTAACTGTAGCCTGAAGTTGCCAACTATCCACGCCCCAAATCGGCAAAGGCCCATCAGATCCAGTCTCGTCAATCGCTCCCCTCACCACCTTTATCACATCCTCATCCAAATCCACCCTACTCACGCCCGGAGTCACGGGTGTTGTTCTCTCCGTCAACACAACTCCACTGTCCTTCAAAATCATGTCCCGGGCATCTTGCAACTCATCTGCAATGTCGGTCAAAGAGAACATCTCAGTGCCGGGCCAAGGCAATGCCCAATTAGTAATCGGAGTTTCCATTGCCGCATAAATAATGTCTGTGATTACGTCTCGGTCGGTGACGGTGTAGGATTGTAACAGGTTGGCAGAAATATCTTCGGCTACATCCGGCAAACTATAAAACGCCTGTCCATTCACCGTATCAAACTGCACAGTCTCCCGCCAATACATTGCCGCAAGGCCCCAAGTACGAAGGGCCTCTACAATGTAAAGGCCCAGCTCGGTGTCTGTGAAGAAAACCTTGCTCGGGTCACCCAGCTCGGCGGCTAGACGTGACTTGGCTTGGGCAAAGGTTGTGTGTGTCCATTGAGTTGCCAACGGCTACTCCTTTTTGTCCTCGGCTTTCGGAGGAGCCAGAGTGAATTTCAAAGTGTCTTTACTGTAGCTGTATTTGCCAAAGTCTTTTTCGTCTACTCCTGCCAGTCTCAGGGCGGATTGGAGTTCGACCGAAAACTTGCGACCGGTTTCGGTAGCTTCGGCTTCCAGAGCTTTCCATTCGGGGCTGGCCTGGAGTTGTTGGAGGGCCCGGTTGTAAAGCTCCCGCTGTTTTAGTTCCACTATCTCGGCTTCTTTTTGGAGAATTTTTACTTTGTCCTGGCGAGCTTCCGGGATTGTCACCTCTTTGGGAGTGGACGGCTTCTTAGCCTTTTGGTCTGCCTTCTCCAAACCAGTTCCTTCTGCCGTTTGGAACTTGATTGTTTCAGAGGATGCTACGGGACCTTGTGCATAAGCCGCATACACCAATCCCAACACCAACCACACCGCTACCGTCATCCAACCTGTCCATACCAAAACTTTCTTTATCGCGTCTTTCATTCGTCAGTATCTCCTTGTTTTCGAGGCCGGTTCTCAAGTTCAATCACCCGATCCAGCTTTTTTTCAAGCTTGTCCAACCTCTTAGTTAAATCATCCCATCTCTTTTCATCCCGCGTGGGATCGAGATGTACAGATCGATTCTCAAGATGAGGATCAACCTTCTGTTCCTTCCATTTTAGCAGGTCTTCGACTTTAGAGAAAGTCTTGACAAATCCGTAAAAGAGGCCGAGAAGCATCACACCCAGGCTTGCTGTACCTATCCATTCCGTTGACGACATTGAGGACCTTTCTGGCACCGAAAGAGATTAAAGGGGATTACGGCAGATCGCTGTCATCCACGACAACGGCTATTGCAATCCAAGTGAGTTTATCGCCGCCTTGTAATAAGTAGCGATTACCCCGTTACCTGTCACAGTTGGATGTGAACCATCACGAAAATAAGTCGTGTTAGAATACTGCCCGCTCTGCCCCATGTTGGCGTCACTTCCAGCATCGGCGACCGTATAACTATGTCCTGCCGCGTTGCTGATAAGCCCGGAATTGAGATAGCTTCGGTTTGTTTCCGTAACAAACACATTACTAACCAGAGTGCAGGCAACCACTTGCCAGCCCGCCGCAACTCTCGCGTCAATATAGGCCAGATAGTCGGTCAAAACCTGTTCCTTCGTGCGGCCTGCAACAAAGTCGTTGACGCCAATGTAGAGGCAAAGAACCCGGTATCTGCGCGCGGCGTTGTTCAGCCCCCAAACACTGTCAAGGGACTGTGCTCTACCTGCCATGTCCGAAATTTTAGAGCTTCCAAGTGACACATTGACCAGGTCTGCTCCTTGTGCATCTGTCATGGATGCTTGCATTTGATTAAGAATGCGGCTGGAATAGACCACGTTTGAGTTTTCGCCGGTGTTAAACATAATCGAATCCCCGTCACCTATGATCAGCGAATTGACAACGCTGCCATTATGCAGTGCGTCATATGCCGGTGTAGGCGCAGCCAGCCAAAACCAGAAAGACGGAAACGGAAACAAATCTTCCGCGCGATGCGATTGAGCCACCCCGGCGGCAGTAAATAAGAGCAAGAAAATCAGAGTAAATAGACATCTCAAGCTAGTCTCTCCAAGACAAGGTAAATAGCATAAACAGGGCTACCAACTGGTGAATTAACAGTAGTCGCATAGGTGATGTTATTTGTCCCGTCTGCCCTGATTATTACTGATTTTGTGGCGTATGCGGTTGAGCCGAAGGTGATGGCGGACGTGTTGGCATCTGACCGTGCCGCCGTGCCATCGTTCCACGCTATAGTGACATCCAGCGTCCCTGACGTGCCCGCCGTTGTGGCCACAACGTAATATGTGACCTTGTACAATCCGCTAGGAGCGACCGCGCCGCCGACCTGAAGGTTCGTTGCGCTGATCGAAGCCGATTGCCCGGTCGAAGCAACTGAAGCGTATATCGGCGTTGTGCCGATACCTGCCGTTGCCGCTCCGTTGTAGGTGATGACATAGCCATCAGCCGCCACGCCGTATTTTTCGGTCGTGCCGTCTGTGGCCATAATGCGAAAGATTTTTGAGCTTGAAACTTGATTAGGTGACGCTCTGAATACAACGGTTGTGTTATTGGCTGTGCCTCGATCTGAGACGTTTAGCGTATCGGTAGTTACCGTGTTTCCACTACCGAGTGCCCAAGCTATCCTACTATTAAATACATCTGCAAGGGCTATTTGTCCGCCGTTAATATTTCGTAGCGTAAAAAGAATCGGATCGCCTTGAAGGACAGTTTGTTGAGCAGATGAAGTCCCAAAATAGAGAACATCAAAAGTCTCCATTTTGACAGCCTGAACTAGCGTTCCTCCTGCTTTTTTTACCTGCAAAGGAACATTATTCGATAGGATAAATCCGTTTGCACTGTCGAAATAACCAAGCTCAGAATACCCGCCCGCGTTTATCTGAGATTTAATCGAAAGTCTAGTGGTAGGGGCGGTCGTGCCTTGCACCGGTTGGTTTTCCAAAACCCAATCAACCGGCCAGCTTGCCGCTGTTGCGTTCGTTTTCCAGCCCTGCCCGGTCAGGCGAAGGCGCGGCGAGTATTGCTGTGCGCCCGCTGCTGCCGCCGTGCTGTTTTGCAAAACCAAGCCATCGGTTGAGGTCGTGCCGATGGAATCTCGATTGATCTGTCCAGCACCGCTCAGCCCCAGCGCCCAATTGCGCGTAAACGTGACATTCGTTCCCGCCGTCGGCTGTGTAATGAAGGTCGTGTAATAGTCCGTAAACGTGGTCGAACTGCTTGCCGCAATCGTGTTGCCGCCAAGATTATTTGTGTAAGCCGCCGCGACCGTCCCCGATGAAGTCGTATCCGTCAGAGTCGCGGCAACGCCTTTGATGCGGATTCCGTTCGTCGTCCAAGCTGCCGCGCTGATATTGCCGCTCATCGTAAGCGGTGCGGCGTTGAGCGTGATGCCTGTATTGACCGTCGGTGAAGTCAGAGTAACCGTCGTTCCGTCTGATGTTGCGCCGCTGATCTCACCAACCACGTTTCCGGCGGTTTCGTAGAGCAGCCGTGTCGCAGTGCCGCTGGTCACGGTGGTTGTGCCGATTGTTATTCCGCTTCCACCCGCACCCCACGATAGATTTCCTGCGCCGTCATTTGTCAGGACGCCCGACGAATTGGCAGGCCAGCCGGAAATGCCCGTTGTTGGCGGTAGTCCGCTTGCGTTGGTCAACGTGAGGCTTGAAGGTGTGCCGCCCGCGCCGTTGAACAGAACGACCGCGCCTGCTGAGCCGGTATTGATGGCCAGGGCGGTTGCGACACCGGTTCCGAGTCCTGAAACGCCCGTGCTGATTGGCAGGCCGGTTGCGTTGGTCAAAGTTCCGCTGGCAGGCGTACCCAACGCTGGAGTAATGAACACTGGTGAGGTCAGCGTGACAAAAGTTCCGTTTGTCGTGGCTCCGGTAATACCGCCAAATGCTCCACCATTGTTGTACTGGACCTGGGTATTTGAGCCTCCGGGAGAGCCACTTCCGCCTCCAGTCGTAATAGTGCAAACCTTGCCCGTGCAACTCAAGGTGCCATTAGACACCTTAACCACAGTTGGACTAATAACTTGCGGCGATCCATCAACCTCTTCCAGCCGCCAAATCGGGGCATACTGAGCCCACGCAGGAGTGCTGAATGCAATTAGTAATGCGGCTAAATAAAGTATTCGTTTCATAATTTACCTATGGATTTTTG
>Ga0208644_1001442_pt1 | contig 19831 bp, 32 predicted proteins | sample VirMetDEL_Nov_18_FD_184517 | JGI IMG/M metagenome (GOLD analysis project Ga0208644, IMG submission 184517) | Aqueous microbial communities from the Delaware River and Bay under freshwater to marine salinity gradient to study organic matter... | ecosystem: Environmental > Aquatic > Marine >...
TGCTGCTGCCTGCCTATCTTCTTTTTTTCTTTTAGCATCTTCATCAGCATATTTTTTCTTGATAGCATCAATTTCTGCTTCGGTTGCTTTTGTAATTTCAATTTGTAATTCAGCATCGCCTTCAGCTTGTGCATAAAGTGCATCGCCTTTTTGCATAGCTAATAAGATTTCTTTATCAATTCCCTCTTTTAGAATTTGAGTTCTTATGCCTTCTAATTCATCTTGCCTTGCAATTGCTTTTTGTTCATCGGCAATTCTTTTAGCCTCATCTTCTGCTGACCAAGTATCTGCAAGCTGCGTTTTTTTATCAAGCCATTGCGTGTAATATAATTCGTTTAATGCTGCTTTTTGTTTTTCGGTAAATTCAGAATTTTCAATAGAACGCTTATTGTTTTCAAGTTCAAATTCAATAGCCTTTAATTGTCTTTGCCTATCGTCTTCAATTAATGCAAGTGAATGCGCTTGCTCTAAAGTTAATTTTAAGTCAAGATATTTTTGAAGTAAGGCATTTGCCTTTTCTTGTGCCGCTGTTCTTACATCATCTTCCTTTTTAATTTGAGCAAGAACTTCATCACTTTGCTGTTGTTTTAATTTTCTGATTTGTTCAAAAAGAACTAATCTTTTTTCTTCTATATCCGAAATTGCTTGTTCAACTTTTGATCTTCTTTCAAATTCTTGTTTTGTTCTTTCTAAATAAGATTTTTCTGATTCAAAAAATCCTTTAGCTGCAACTGCTCTTTTTTCATATGCTTTTTCAGCTTCTGATAGTTTTTTTAATTCAGCTTCTGATAATTCTTGTAAATACCTTATTTCAACTTCTAAATTATCAATAGCTTCACCATTAGCTTCTGCTTCGTCTAAAATTCTTTTTTTATTTGTCGCACTTAAAGTGTTTAAATTTTCTGCTGATGTTCTAAGTTTAGCGTTATAAAGGTCTGTCTGTTTGTTTAAATCTTCTTGCTCATCGTTTGCAAATCCTAAAAAAGATGTTATATCATCCCAATAAGCAACGATTAACCCTAAGCCAACAACTAAAGCACCAATTCCTGTTGAAATTAAACCAGCTTTAATTCCTGTAAGTGCTGTAACGGCACTTTTACCCATCTTAAACCATCCTTGAGCAGATGACGCTAACCCACCTGTGAACTTATCAATTAACCCAATTGCCGCACTTGTAGTTTCATTTTCAGCTTTTTGCTGGTCGTTAAGTTTTGCTTTTTTGCCAATGATTTTATTTAATTCAGCATCAAGAATTTTTAATTCACCGCTTTTTACATCAATTTCAATCTCAACTATTTTTGTAATTTTTTCAGCCATTATTTCGCTCTTTTCAAGTAGTTTTTGTATTCTTTTAAACTTTGTGGCACTTTGTATTTACCCTTTGCTAATTGTATCAACTCGCCACCATGAGCGAAGTCATCCGATTTCAACAATTCTATGATTTCTTTTATCATGCTATGTTTTTTAATAGGTCAAGTGTTGCCTCGCCTGTCGTTAAATTTACTTGCATTGAATTTATTCTGTAAGTGCTTGAGCCAATTACCAATAATTGATTGAGTTTGATGCTAAACAAAATTGAAATTGGTAGTATCGCCTTCATTGAATACCGCCTTTGCCCTAAGTCGTAAAGGTCAGTTATGTAATCGCTCCAATAGTCAACGTAAAGCGAAGGTGTTGATGCTGTGCCGTCGTTGAGCGTGTAAGGATTTATTTCACTACCAAAGTTTAGCGAATGCGTAAAATCATCAAACTTGCTGTTGAATTGAAAACAAAAGTTATAAGTTGTTGCATTTGTAGCTAAACTTGTAACCCTTTGTTTTAAGGCTATTTGATAGGTGCTTGTTGTTTGTTGACCGACATAATAAAATATGTATGGCTGCTCAATTACAGGATTGAAATTTATATCAAAAAATTTACCTACAACAATGCTGGTTTCAGCACCTGACGCTGTTTGATCGTATAGCTTTTCCCAAATGATATTTGTAAATGGTAATTCAATGGTGAATTTTTCGCTGCTTATTGGCACTCCATTTGAATCGACAATTATCGAACGTAAATCACCATAGCCTAAATCGTTTCCATTTGATTCTCTGAAATTCTCAGCTAAAATTGTTTTGCTTGGCGAATATTTGAAATTGATTTCACCATACAAATTTGCAGGTGAAATTGATATTTCTGAAATGTCAACGTGCTTTGTGATGTCATTTATGCCTCCTGACGCATAATAAGCGTCCAAGGTTGCGATATTAAACTCATTTGATGTAATGGGTTCAATGACTAAATTAAAGGCTCTTAAAAGCCCTCCTATGAAGTCGCGCACTTTTTGCTTTGGTAATCCTCCAACTGATGTTAGTGATTCGCCTGTTAATGAATCGGTATATGAATCGTTTGTAAAGTGAAAATATCCTGTGTTAAAATTAGTGTTTGTTGTTTTTTCAATTACTGCTCCAACTCCTAGAATTTCAAATTGAAATGAAGTAGGTGTTGAACTTCTTACTGCGAAAAATATTTCTTGCTGTGGTTGACCACTTGCTGGTCTTGGAATTACAACATTAATGCTTCTATCATCTGTAAAACCATTTTGTTGAAATAAGACTTGTTGCCCTGTACCTTCATCATAAGCTAATAAATCCCAAACTACATCCGTTCCGCTTGTAATATTAACGCTAACTGTAAATGTGTTGTTTGCAATTCCTGTTGTAGAAGTAATCACAAAAACGTGGTTTGTATCATCATAAACGCTATTAGGGTCATCAACAACATTTGTTTCCTCCATCCTTGTGAATGGTGATGCAAAGCCGTTAAAATACCCTGCGTCCTTATGCGCCCACATATACAACTTAGCGAAATCAGCCGAATCAAAAAATTCGCTATTAAAAGTGATTCCGTATTTGGTTTCTATGGCATCAAGTATTCTTGCTAATCGAATAGCAGGTTTGAACTCGCTGTAAACAATACCTGTTGAAAATCCTGAATCGAATTTAATGGAATCAGGGTCTGTGTCAAGTTTGTATTGCCAATTTCTTACAGGTGAAATCAAAGGAATAAGTACATCTCCTGATTGAACTGTATTTATTACAGCAGAACCAAAAGAAGTGAATGCTAGTTTCTTTGCCGACAGGTCAAGGTCTGTCAAGAAATCTTCACCGAATAACTGAGATAGGTTAGCTGTGCCTCCGTAGAATGTGATTTCGTAGTAATCTATCACTCCGTTTTTTAAGACGGCTTTATCGAGACTGAAAACGCCTCTGCGAAATGGTAAGGTGTTTAATTCAATCCTTCCTTCAATCTTTAACGCTGGATTAAATGATGTTGTTACATCTGAATTATACCAATGCTCCATCACTTGATTGTTAGTGGGTGAAGCTGGTATTGTGAACCCTTGTGTGAAATCAGTCAGAACTGTATCCAAGTTTTGAAAATTCTTTATCGCCATATTTAGCGAAATGTTTTCATCCTTGAATAAATCTAACCTTGTATCTCCTATGTAAATTTCTACGCTAATCACTATGTATTATATTATACTTATTCTTTCCCTTTCTCTTTCCCTTGTTGGCAAGGGGTATAAAACCCCCCTTGCCTACCCCCTTCCGTAGGGGCTTGCCTACCCCCTTGCTAAGGGTATGCTTTTACACAATATTGTTTAAATTATCATATGCAAAATCAAAGTCTAAAGTGTAGTTTATTGTCTTATCGTTTACGCTCGTTTTAAGCTCAACCGATGAAGTATTGAGATTAACAGGCTCAACAACATCATCAATAATCAAATAGATTTTCTCACTCAACATCATTTCTTCAAGCAGAAGATTAAACGATTCGTCAACGAATCCTGTGTTAACAGTTATCGACTTGTAGCCGTTTTTATTGTACTGAACCTTTTGGTGATCGGTCAATGAATAGCTAAATCCACTTGCACCAATTTCACCAATGCTTCGCTTGTAATTACTTGAGCTTGTATTGAATTTCTGAACCGATTTCTTTAAGAAGCTGAACGAATCCCAAGCTCCAAATTTGTTAATGAAAATGCAATCAATCACATTGTATTTTGGCTCGCATAGAATCTCATAGCGTAGAATTGGCTGGTCGTTAATAGAGGCTATTAAATCGCTTGCTTGTACTATATCGATCAATAACTTTAATTGATATGATGTAGCTGGTACAGTTGTAGCAACACACTCCATGTGAGCAGAAAATCCTTGGTCTTGTGCGATTACGCCTATAATTCCACCATCCCAATATACAACTTCAACTGTGTCTGTTGTCTCAGTCCATGTTGAACCGCATCCTGTGAATGCAGGTAGTGTCATATCAAAAACATCACCTACTGTTATTAATGGCGTGCCTGTTGTCCAAAATGCAAGTTCAAATAAAAATGTGCCGTCATCCCAAACGAAATCACTTTCTTCAGGTATAGTAACCAATTCTTGAGTTGCGTTGCCACCAATATCATCTGAATAAACAAAGTGTCCGACACGCAAATAATCTTGGCCTGATATCCAACTTGCACCCATGTTTTTCTTTCCAAGCGGCACATAAAGCAATGATTGATTAACTGCGTCAAGTCTTGTCGCTAAATCACTTACAGCAGCAAATTGATTAGCAACTACGTTTGTGTTTTCGGTCTTGTCTGTTTTCCAAGCCTCACCTGCGCCAAATTTTACCCTTGACCAGGTTCTACTATCTGAATGCTTCCTATCAAATTCGCCTGTATTGATTCCAATCAATGCGTAGCTATCTTGCCCCATCTGTCTGTAACAATTAGTTGCCATTAATGTTACATCTGTATCGTATGCAATCGGTTCAGTAAATGGATAGTTACCTGTCGCTCCTGTGCTTGGGATAAAGTTCACACCGTCCTTGAAATAAGCGTATCCGTCCTTGATAGTGTAATACTCTTCTGTTGTTACATCTCCGCTTGTGTAAGTGATCGTTTTACTTACTTCGACAAAATACACTTGCCCTATGTTGCTCGGCTGATATGCTCCGCTTGTAAATGTCAAATAAGAATGCTCGAAATAATCACGAAGCAATGGCGCAATATCCACTACTATCTTGTTGTTTACCACATCAGATTTATTAATCGTGAATGTTGCAACGTCTGTCATTGCAATGGCTGCATCTTGCCTTGTACCAAGCTGAACGTTTACAATTATCTCTGCTGCGCTTATTGCACCTGTTGGTGGTGTGCAGGTAATAAAGAATGGTGAACGCGCAGATATTGGCGTGTGGGTTTTAAGATTTATTGGCATCGGTAATATTGTCTATTTCGGTTGAGATATATTCTATTTGTTCAGCTGCAATTGCTTCTTGCATTTCGTTGTAATACTTTTCTTGCTGGCTTTCAAAAGCATCGGTGAAGAAGTTGGTCGGTTTGATTCCGTATCTTTTATGGCTTCGTGCAATTACATAAGCTAAACCTTTTACTCTTGCATCAGTTATCTTTAAAAACCTACCTTTTTTCCCTTCTCGATAATCTCTAATTCTTAATGGCTTGCTTCGTATCCATTGCTCAATTCCACGCTTCCCTGCTTCACTTGTATCTTTTCCTGCTGGCTGTCCTTTGTCTACAACTTGACCATATGAAAGCATAGACCAAACTATATTGGCTTTTTCAAACCTTCCATTCTCATCGTTGCGCTGCTTTACCTTTGCCTTTATTGAGTTGCGAAGGTTACCGCTGTTATCAATTCTTTTCTTGTACTTTTTACCACGCGAATTTGTAGCCGTATATGTTTTACCCAAATTTATTTTGGATAGCCTTACAACGTTGTCAGCAAAATCAGCCAACACTTTAGCCCTCATTGATTGCTTGACCGCCATTACACGCAGATTTCTGTATTCGGCAATTCAATAGCTATGTCAATCGCCCATCCAGCAAGCAAGTTCTCAAATCTATCCTTGAATGGTGTTGCGTTAATACTGCCTTCAAGCTGATAAAATTCATCAAATGCATCGCCTCGCCTTAAATTTTCCACCAATCTATTGCATACTTGTAGCTGAGTATTCCAAATATCTTGCAGATCATCCATTCCGAAGAAAGGTTCATTCTCACTTCGTAGCTGATTTTTATTAATATCAACCATGTCCATACAAATAACTGTGAAATTCATGGTCATTGTAGATCCATTTAAAGCTGTATCACCGACAATAATGTGAGCTAATGGGAAAATAGTCTGCTTTGCTAAATCAACCTCTGTGATGTCTCCTATTGTAACCACGTTGACATTGCTGTCAGCCATCAATAAGTCGTGTATTTTTTTGGTTGCGTTATAAAACTGCCTCATGATTTATGTTTTCTTCTTATTTCGTTAGATTCGATTTCGCCTTTTTCTTTGTCAAATGTTAGTTTAAGGAGACATTGATGCAATGCCAATTTTGTAATTCCATCAATTCGAGCGACATCGCCATTTGCAAGATGAACGATTGATTGATACCAGCCCCATCGTTGTCCAAATTGCGCTCGTTCGCTATATTCATTTTCTTCAATTCCTCCTCCGAAAAGGCTTTCATACTTTGAAGCAATTCCCTTCCTAAATTCCAAAAAAAAAGCATACTGCCTAACGCGCTTTCTAAATCGCAGTCAAGAAATTCATTGCTGTATTTGTCTGAGCCTTCGTATTCCTCAATGAGGTAGGTTTCCTTCACCTTCAATGTGATAGGTCTGTACAGAACCGCCATTGCCTTGTGATAAGTGGTTGGCGATTTCATGTAGTTCTCCAAATCAACATACTCACCCAATGTAATATCATCCAGCTTCGGAATGAAACCATATTCAACGCCATTGATTTTAATCTTGTTTTTGAATGTCGGCTTTTGCCCAAACACATCGCGCAGCATTTGCACTACCACATCATATTGCGTCAGGCTGAGCTTCTGCAATTCAAGATAGGGTACTTCGCAAAATATGCTTACCATTTTCATCATCACAAAATCTGAGTCTTGTGCCTCTTGATTCGCATCAAGTATCTTTTGATATTCGATGTAGTGTCTTAGCGGAATGTCTGCCAGCGATGCTGGTACTTGAAATTTTACTTTCATATACTTAATTAACTGATTTTTTTGGTTTCGTATCTCAAGCAAATTTAAGGAATAAAAAAAGCCCTCCGTTTGGAAGGCTTAAATAGAAAGCTGTGATTTAATTAATATTTCTCTCGAATCAATCGCTGAAGAGTTTCAATAGCTTTTAATAAATCTTCTTTACCATTCTTTTTAGCGTGTCTGCTGACGTATTTAATGACGTTGCCTTCAAGCATACCTAAGTTGTTTTTGATGGCAAAAGAATACACGTCATACGCTTCATTGTCATTGTAATGACTTGGCTTAATTGCTTCACTCATTTTCTGTTAAGTTGTAAATGTATTCAATCCCTTTTTCGATCCGCTTCTTTGCGCTGCTGTTTGAATAAGCCATTGTTGACTTATAGCCAAAAGCCCGAGCGATATCTGCATCGCTCAGGCTGTTTACTTTCTTGATTTCTTTGATGGTCATTAGATTAAATCTGCGGCTGTTTTTGCTATTAAATCTAAACCCTGCTTGCTGTAAAGTAATTGTTTAGTTTTTTCAACTGATAAACCTTGATCATAACAAGCGTCTGTAAATTTCTTAGTTGCTATTTCGATTATTTTTGAAAAATCTACTTTGCTTAATTCTTTTTTTGCTGTTTCTAAAGTTGTCATAGTTCCTTTGTTTTTAATTATACAGCAAATTTAACTATATACTTAATACACGCAAGAACTTTTTAAGTAAATACTGAAATTTAACATTTGGCTATCGGATTGAGTAGCTTCCGTAATTAGGTTTTGACAGCTTATTGTAGACAGCATATCGTATAGCGTCAATCGCATGGTTGTAATTATCAACTGGCTTATTGAGCAAGTTGCCGTTTTTGTCCTCAATCCATTTGTAGTTTTGAAACTCCTTGATAAGATTTAAACTTTTAGCCGTTACCTTTAATTCATAGCGTTTAAGCATATCAATACCTGCCATGATACTATCAGCACCCTTCACAGTTGGCTTAACATTCCATCTCATCCTGTGCAGTTCCTCGATTGACTTTGGTTCTGCTGAATCAGCGTAAATAACATCCAGCCTGTTCAAACCTAAATCTTCAAACTTCTGCGCGATGTCTTGATTTGTCAAGTTAGTATGATAAAGCAATTCGTCAAAGATTAATTCATTGCCGTGTTTGTAGACCTTTACAAGGGCTGTCGGGTCATTAGTGTACCCAAAGTCCATTCCTGTCGATAACAGCTCACCATAAGGCTCTGAAACGATTCCAAATTGAAATATTGTCGCTCTGCTGCTTCCACGTTCACCAAGTCCGTAGATTCTCCAATAATCCTCATCAGTATCTTTAAGGCGTTCAATCTCCATCTTGATGCTGTCATCAAGAAATTTGTTGTCCTTATAAGTAGTTTGCTGAAAGTCGCAATCATCTCTAGGCACAACCTTATCATAAATCCAATGGAAGCTGTCAGATGGGTTGTAATCAAGTATAATGCGCCCTGTGGTTCTGAATACTATCTGCTGCCAATCCTCCCAAAATAGTTCGTTTGCTTCGTTTAGAAATGCAAGGTCTCTTTTTCGTCCGCGAATCTTTTGAGGTTGGTCTAGCGATATAAACTCAACTAGGTTACCGCTTAAATTGTATTCGCTATTGCTTTTGTTGTGATCTTCCTCTTTGTAGATGCCATGCTTCTTGAGTATATCAAAGAAGTCGCGCATGACAGATGAGCGTAAAGCTGGGTAAGTCTTTCGGGCAATGGTAATTGTCTTACCTGTGTTGTGGTGGCAATAGTAAAAGATTATCCAAAGCAGAATGTTATATGTCTTACCTGAGCGCGTTCCGCCCTGCTCAACTATTATTTTCTTCTTGGAATACTTTAGATGATGATAGACTTTATTCGTTGCTATCTGTTCCGTCATCCTCTATGATTTGAAAGGTCTTAATCCCTTCGTGTGATATTTCTTGACGCTCAATATATCCACGCTTCTTGCCTTTCGTTTTTAGGTAGAATATAGTTGACGTTGGATTACCATCTTGAATCTGCTTATGCAAACTGCTTTCAGCAAAGTCAATAGCAAGGTCTGCGATGCTTTCAACTGCTGCCTTGTATTCTTCATCCTCCCTCATCCAATTATAATGAGAGCCTCTATCTATGCCAACCGTCTTGCAAGCCGTTGTAACGATGCCTAACGATTTCTCAAGCGCAGCAATCATTGCTTTTTTTAATGTGGAATTTTGTTTGTTCATGCTATTCAATTTTCAAATATGCTTTACCGTTTATCTTAACTTCAAGTGTTGGATCTAGTTTCTTCATTCTGTCTATTATTACTTGGCAGTACTTTGGGTCAAGTTCCATACCATAGCATTTACGATTCAGTTGGTGTGCTGCTACCATTGTAGAACCTGAACCTAAGAACAAATCAAATACAATATTACCTGCCTTGCTACTTTTATTTAAAGCATTTTCTATTAATGGTATTGGCTTCATTGTAGGGTGCAAGTCGTTCTTTAGTGTTCGCTGAAACTCCCATACATCTTCTTCTTTGAATGACTCACCATAAAATATATTCTCATTATAACCATACACTATTGGTTCGTATCTTCTTTTATAATGCCCTCCACCCATATTTGCTTGGTTCTTTTCCCAAATGATAATACTTTTATATTCTATGTCTAATTCAGAAATTGGTATCAAAAGTTCGTGAAGGTTTGAACTACTGAAAGAAATATACCAACCACCTTTTACCTCTGTAACTATTGTCGTTAGCACATCTTTAATAAATTCATTAAAATTTTCTTTAGTATGCTTATCATTCTTTATTTCTTCATACTTAGTATTCTCTGTTTTAAATGGTACTATTTCTCCATTTATAGATGTACTGCTCATTGTGCCTTTAAATCCTACATTATAAGGCGGGTCAGTGAATACCATATCAGCCTTCTCTCCATTCATTAGCTTTGCCACTTGGTCGGAGTCCGTACTATCTCCACAAAGTAACCTATGCTCTCCTATCTCTATAAGGTCGCCTAAAACTACATCTACTTGTATATTCTCGGGTTCGGTGTAATCGTCTTCTTCTGCTTCTAACTCTGTTACCTCTTCAAACGGAAACCCATCTAATCCCCACTCTTCAAGCTGTACAGCATCCCATTCATTTGCTAACACATCCCAATCCCATTCTCCAAAGCCTACATTGTCTTTTACAATAAACTCCTTCTGCTGCTCTTCGGTTAATTCGTCAGCCATTATAATGGGTACTTCCTTTAGCCCTGCTTCTTTACAAGCTTTCAAACGCATATTACCACCAAGCACTATCATTTCAGCGTTGACAACGATAGGACGCAGTTCCAGCATCTGAGGAAACTCTTGAATTGATTTGACAAGCTTTTTAAACTTGTCATCCTTTATGATTCGTGGATTGTTCGGGTTTGATTTCACCTCGCCAATCTTTACTTGGTAAATGTTAATTTGCTTCATATGCTTGAAATACTTTTTTGAGCCTGTTGTTTATATCTGCAATGCAAGAGCTGCAACCTGTCATCTGTTGCTTTAATCCAAAGACTCTGTTGTATATTGCAATCAATTGCTTTTGCTCATCAGGTCTAATTGAATGAAGGTTTCTGCTGTACCAAGTTGACAACCATGTATGCTCATCTTCGGTAAGACATTTAGGTTTTGAGTATCTAAAGATTTGGTTTAGTTTTTCCTTTCGCGCTTCACAACCGCAGTCATCTCCAGCTAGCCACTTGACAGCTGCTTTAATACCTGTTGCTTCGGTTATCTTTTCAATCGTATCGCCAAGCCCTTCGCTTGGTTTGCTTCTTGGTCTGCCTCTTTTAGCCATTTGAATTTCTTTTATGCGCATCAACAATTTTGTTTTTACACGTTTTTAAGGTATTGAATATACTACTCGCGCTGATATTAGTTTCCTCGCTTAGTTTTCTAATGCTTAAATCTGTATTGTGGTAAATCTTAAACATCATTCTGTCGTACCAATACCATTCTGCAATCTCTCTCTGCACCGCTTTCAGCTTATCTTCAAAGTCGTTGTCTGTATCAGGATCGTAATCCTCATAAGCCACATTCATCACGTCATCTAAGCTAACCATTGTGTATTTGGTTTGCGCTTTCTGCAAGTCGTAAACGAGATTTTTTATAATGACATAGACGTAGAAGCCGTTGATTTGGTTCTCATTAAACATCACGCGTTCAGGTCTTTTTAATTCCCCCAACTTCAGATACATCTCTTGCACTATATCTTCTGCAAAATCACCTGCTCCAAGTTTGTTTGCCATTGCAATCCAATCCTGATGCCTTCCTGTCGTATATGCCAATTTAAGAATTTCCAAACCAAATTAATTCGATGCATACAACGCCTAAAAAAATCTGCAAGTGATTTTCTAAGCTTTCAAATTCGTCAAATGTGTAATGATTGAAGCCGACACAAAAGCCTGCTATTAATCCAATGTCAATTATCATGCGACCATATTACGCATAACTATTTAACATTGTTGCACTTGTGAATAAATTCTTAATTAATTTACCACATCTTTGACTGCAATCCAATTTTGAGCCAAGCCTCATCCGTTAGTTTATCTTCAACCTTTGCGGCTTCTTCGTAGTCTAATTGAATCTCTGAATTACCCAGCTTGTTGAATTTATCAATTTGCTGCTCTGCTGCTTTAAGCCTTCCTGCAAGCTTCAAATTCTTTTCACGCATACTTCGTAGGGTAGTTTCAATATTATCGAAATAAGCGATGTATTCGTGGTTTGGTGCTTTGGTTGATGTAACGTTTCGCATTATCGTAATCTGTGCCAACGCTTTAACAGGGTCAAATTCTAGTTCTAGTGTTTCCATTTTAAAACAATTCTATTTGATTAATATTTTGCTTTCTGATTATTCCTAGAGCAGTTTCTAATATAGTTTTACCAGCTTCATAGTCCACAAGGTTACGAGCCATTTTAACAACGCTTTGTTCGCCTTTATACTTTTTAAAATCGTAATCGTGAAACTTACAAAGCGATTCAAGCTCGTTTTTCGCTTGGCTTATCTTAAATCCTCTATCATTCACTTCATTGGGCAAAATAAAATTAGTCCAATACAAATGCCGCCCGCGCTTTTGTGCTTGTATTAACGGATCATAGTATGGAATAACATTTTCTACAACATATTTCCCGTTTTTATAGTAGTGCTGTAAGAATAAGATTTCCTCGTACAATTTTAAATCTGCGTAAACTGGCTGTGTGGTCGTGTCGTAGTTAGAACTATTCCAATACCTTGCTCTACTATGAGTAGGACATGGAGGAGAACTCCATATAAAGTCAAACTCTTTAAAATGGTTTAACAAGTATTGATGTGCATCAGCTACAATTATAATGTCATTAGAGAATCTTTGTTGATACAATCGTGCAGCTTCAGGATCAAGCTCTATAGCTGTAACTTCTATTTCTATGCCAGCTTCTTTAGCGACATCATCCCACTTGTATCTATTGCCGCCCAGGCAAGCGTATAAATTCAAAATTTTCATGTTTTAGTCTTTTAATCCGATTAATCCTTTTTTCATGTTGTCAGAATCAAGGTTGTAATACCTCTGTTTATTTCTATCGTAAAATAAACGAAACTTTCCCGTTTTACCAACACCTTTTGGCTTGGTTTTCTGAACAAGAATATCTCTGACGTTACAATTATTCTGAATACTATGCGCCATTTCAGCATCTCCTTGATTTGCCATCTGCAACTGCTTCACGGCATGAGGCTCGTATATCAAAATCATCTGATAACCTTTGCGCCCGAACTGCTGACCATAAGCCCACTCATCCTTCTTGACAGGAGGTGTCCAAAAGTACCATTCACCATCGTCATCTTTTTCGCGAACTTCATTTTTGTCGTTTGCGTGATTTGTTAAAATGGTGCAGTAGTTCTTTTTCTTAGTCCACGCAATCAAAACATCAAGTTCATTTTTCACAACGTTAGCCGTTTTGCTGCCTCCGATTTCAATATCCAACTCATTAAACGGATCAATCAAAATACCGTCAAATTTACCACCTAAACGCTTCTCCTCGTAGTTAACAGCGTCAAAGAAGTTAGTGATGTTTAGTTGTAAGTTCTCAAAGTTTGGTTTCCAATGTTCCGTAGGATCAAGCACTCTAAAGTGCTGGTTAAGCCAAAACATAATCTTATGAAATTTATCGTCAGACATTGGGTTGTCGCTGTTGGCTTCAAGTGTTTCTCCGAAGCCTAACTTCTCAATAAGCAATTCTATGATTTCATATCTATCACCTGTTTCAGGAGAAAGGATAAGCCACTTCCATCCATGCATCAGCGAAGCATTTAGGATTAAATCAAATGTAAATTCTGTTTTTCCTGCGCCACCAACCCCAGCTATCATTATCGGATAGCCTTTTTTTAGTGAGATGAATTGGTTGGCATTTGACCAAGCTGTATCAAGTCCGCGCTTGCGGTTTGATATTCTGCGCTGCTTAATTTCATTTAACGCCTCTAAAGGCGATGTGGTTAGTTTCTTATCCATTTAGTTTTAGTTTTTACAATGATAATCAAAAATGGTGTGAAGTGCTTCGGTCTAGTTTGTATTTAGGTTCAACTCTTAACTCAATGGTTTTTAAGTGCGGAATTACTCCATTGGCTTTTGACTTCCACATTTTAATTGGTTTGTTATAACCATCCTTCCAGCCGTTTTCAACCCATTGCTCGTATTTCAACTTTGCGTGTCCAGGGTCAATGTTTGGTTGCTTGCTTATGCAATAATCAACAAATTCAGAAACTGATGGTATATCTTTCCCTTTCTCTTTCTCTTTCTCTTTCCCTTTCTCTTGTAGGGAAGGGGTACTTTCACCCCCTTCGGTAGGGGCTTGCCTACCCCCTTCGGTAGGGGTAAGAATTACGCCTGTTTTATCTTCAAAACCTTTGACTTGTCCATCAATGCTATTGACCTGAGAGATCCAAGCAAATCGAGCCATTCCCTTTAATTCTGTTGGTTCAATTCCTAAAAATTGCCTGTCAAGTAAAGCTTCAATAAAAGCTATTTTGTCAGCATCCTTTTCAAGCTCGTTGTACACATCGTAGTAGCTTCTGAAGAAATTGAAGCCTTTTCTTTTGGTTTCTTTAAACGCCATAGTTTTTAGTTTTTTACAAAATTACAATTTACTAACTATATTTGCCATTCGAATTTCATGCGCTGCGTTTTCAATAAACTCAGTTACCGCTTCCAGCTTCTGTAAATTACTTTCACGCTCGATGATTTTAAGCAGTTTATCGCCCTCTTTAATCCATCGGTTGAAGATTAGCTTGGCTTCGCGCTTTGGTACTCCTATAAGCATAGCCTGTTGTTCGCAGGTAGCTTTAAATAATGCGATTAGAATCGCCCATTCAATAATATTGTCTTGTGGTTTCATAGTTTTGTAGTTAATCCGAAGTCCAAAATAAACCAATTCATTTGCTGCTCCGCAAGTGATCTTGCGATTTTTAGTTTTTTACATAGATGATTTACACCCCACTTGATAAACTCATCCTCTTGCTCTTTGCTTATTGAATACTTTAAAAACCATTCATGATCATCTTTAATTGATTCAAATGTTTCGCCAAATGGCTCGAGCTGCTTATTGATTAAATCCTTAAAAACCTGCTCTTTTAGTTCTTCGCGATTCATAAGTTTAATAATGTTTGAGTTTGTGCTGGATTACTTAGTTCAGCAAGTGCTGATTCATATGCAAGATGCGCTTGATATTCATCTGTAAAATATCCTAAGTGTTTATGTTTGCCGTTTATAAATATTGTGGCAACCCATTTTTTATTTTTTTTAGCCCAACTAACACCAGTATATTGAGAAGTTGATGGTAAATGCTTTCGATTACTATTTTCTCTAATTGTTACAATTTCTAAGTTTTGAACTCGGTTGTCTGTTTTTTTAAAATTAATATGATTTACAACTAATTTATAACCGCATGGGGCGTGATTCAAAAATGATTCAGCTACTAATTGGTGAATTAATCTAGTTTTCAGATCTCCTTGATTGCGTAAATTAATGCGAGAATATCCACCCCTATTCATTCTAGGTTTTAATATTATTTCATTAATAGTTAGATTTCTACCATCTCTTCTCTCAATAATTCTTTCAAGACTTTTCACTCTTCCGTGACTGCTTACCTCGTATAGTCCTTCATAGCCTACTACAGGCTTCCAAATTTCTTTATTCATGGTTTTAGTTTATTGAATTTCAGTACTTAAAAATATGTCCTTTGCCATTTCTGACAAGCAATACAAATCATTTGGCGATTTGCTTTTGTCGTGAGACCAATAAGCTGCCTCAACCTGCTTAATGCTGTGAATTATAGTGGCGTGATTTCTTGGCTTACCATTAGATAGTTGTCTGCCAATTTCAGCTAGATAGTAGCTCGTGTATTCTTTTATTAAATAAGCTGCAACCTGTCTCGCTATTACTATATTTCTATCACGTTTACGGCTCATGAAATCACTTCTAAATACTCCTGAGGCATCAATTACAGCTTGTATGATATTAGCCGTAATCACCTCATTGGAATAATTCGAAAAAGGCGTGAATGATTTGTGCGTCATTGACTCAAATTCTGCCTTTAATGCGTCATATTTCACTCGAAGTTCACGAATTGCAGCTATTGTTAGCTGCAACTCGTTTTCAACTTCTTCCGTTTTAGAAAGGTAAGTCATCGGTTTTTTGATTTGATTGGTTTGACTTCATCGCTTCAACAGCGTTTTGATTAATTTCTTTAGCCATTGGTTTCCAAGTGTCCAACTCAATGTATAGATTACCTGACATCGACTCTTTCAGCATCCAGTTTGACCATCCCTGCTCATTCATGTTTGACTTTAAGATGTCAAGGTCTTTTTGACCAAAACTAATTTTAGTGATGTTGCCATTCTTGGTTATCACTTTCTTTACTCTGCCTAGAAATACTTTTTCGTTTTCCATGTTAATTTAATTGATTGATTAAGTTGTTGTAAACGAAATCTTTATCCTCGTTGATTTCGTCTAATTCGTATTCTGTTGCCACTCTCCAACTGCCGTCTTCGTCCTGAATGCTCGCAGCTGAAATGTATGCGTCTACAAAGTCGGGAGCATCCCAACCGTTGACATTCTCAAACTCTAGGTCTGCCACTTTTGTAATATCTACCATCTTAATAATGTGTTGGGTCGGTTGACGTTAATGCAAATGAAGTCTTTTTGTCCATGTCGTATTTGTTCCAAACATCTTCAAGTGCGCCACCTTTCATCACATACTCCTTTGCCTTTTTGAAATTGTCTGAACCAATTTCAAGTCTTGGCTTTTTAGCTGGCGTTGATGCCTTTACTTGCTCACCTGATGCGTCTACATCTTTGTCGGTTACAAGTCCAAGTGCCGCAGAGATGCAGTATCTACGCATATACGTCAAGTTTGATCCGAATACTTGGAAGTCATTCATACCTTTGAGTTGAACGCCTTGAATCAAGTTTGCTGTGCTACTTCTGAACTCGCCACTTTCTGCATGGAAGATAGTTGTTACTAACGCATCACCATCAAGTTCTTGGGTGAAGCCTAATCCATGCTTTTTGAGCAAAGGATTGATGACGTTGAAAATGGCAGGAAGATCAGCATATGAGTATCCGTAGCCTTGAGTTCCCTTGTGGATTGTTGGGCATTCCTGCTGAAATGCTGCTAATGATTTAAATAGATTTTGCATTTTGTATTTGGTTTTTAGTTTGAATGATTTGTGTAAATGATGGCACTTTACCGTCAGCTAAGTTATAAAGAAATTGGTTGAACGAATATCTGTTTGGATAAAGTTCTGCGTATACGTTGGCTACCAACATATTGTCATTGTCGATAAGCGATGGATGTTTGGCAATCAACTCTGTTATTCTGCTCTCTAAGGTCATAAGAATAAAATTGCAAGGATTATTAGTGTTGAGATTATTGAACTGATTAAATGGCTTGCCTGTGTGTCTGTTATGGCTCGAAACATCTGTAGATTGGATTTATGTTAAAACTAAGGTTTAGGATCATGTTAAGGTCATCGGCTTCATCCAGCGTTAAATCGTAGATGTTTTCCTTTTCTTTTAAAGCATTCACAAGCCTAGTTGTAATGTTTGGATGCTTTTCCAATTCTTCTTGCAACAATGCTTTTTTCTTGTCGCTGAGTCTGTTGTAGAGTGTTCTCATGTTAATTTGGTTTTTAATTATGCACAATAATAATACTAGTTTTTAACATGGCAAGGGGTTTTTAAAAAATAATGCAAAAAAAAATGGCTGACAAATTAATGCCAGCCATTTCAAAGTAAAAACTAAAAACTAAAACAAATGAACAAAGAACTATTCAGCAATAGTAGGTAAAAAATCCTTTAGTATTCTATTAATGAAAAGTATATTTTCTTTTTTTATGCGCGACATCATTACATCGTTATTTGTTGCGCCTTTTGCAGCGTTAATCTTTGCATTTTGTTCTAGGAGATAGTCTTTTGTAATCTCTTTCCACTCTTCTACTGTGTACTTCATAGCTTCATTAATAAGTTAATAGGTGTGTTTCCGTTGTCTAATACGACCATGCACCCAATCGCAGGCTTTTTGCCGTGTTTAGCGTATGCCATTGCGTAAGATTTATGGTCAATTCCGCATCCGACTTGCGAGCCAAAGATACGATAGTTCTGCCCAACAACAAATTCTGTGTAAGCCTGGGTGTGAAGATGACCTTGAACTGTCGACATCAAATCTGCTTTGCATTTGCTTCTTGCTGTGCCACCTTCACCGTGTATGTATTGCACACCGTCAATAACAACCCTTTCAACAAAGTTCCAATCAGGCACTTCTAACACTTCTTTGTAAGACTTAATCCACTTACTTGGTATTGCGGATGTTTGCGCCTTTCGCATGATTAACCTATCGTGGTTTCCTATAATTACATCTGCAACAGGAAAAGCATCACGCCACTTGGCTATTTTTTTAATTGAAAGGTCAAGTTCTTGTCCACCACCCATGCCGTCTGGGTCAGTCTCATGATAAGAACTCGCGTGATTATCTATTATATCGCCAATAAATACTACTTTATTTGTGTTGAATTTTTCAGACACTTCAATACAAAACTCAAGATAACCCTCAAGGCAAAAAGGCTCGTGAATATCGCCAATGACCAATACTCTGTTTTCATCGTCAGATTTTAATACTTTGATTAATCTATGCAGTCCTTCCGTTAATCTAGGTCTGTTCATACTTGTATAATTCAAATTCAATTCTTGGATTTTCTACGCTGACAAATCTATGCGCTATAATTTCAACACACTTATTATCGTTTTTAATCGCTCCGTTTTTTTGCAAGCAGTCAAGTATAATTTTTAAACTGTTGTCAAGATCTGCTCTGCGAGATGGGTAGTACACATCTATCTTAATTCCAAACTCGCAATCAATCATTTCACCAGCTTGAAATTGCAATGCAAATGATTTCTCAAAGTCTTTTAATTCCTTACCTTTTCCGAGCGAATAACGCTGACCAAGTTTGATGATTCGATAGCTATTTGATTTCGATGGACAAGTACCTTGTATAATAGTCATATTGGTTTGATGAATTTAATGATGGCTTTAAATCCAAGCCAGCATAAAAACAAAAGTATCAATAAATAAATCAATGATTTGAAACCACTTCCAATCCTATCAAGCAATGACCTTTTCCGAACCACTACCTGTTGAAATGGTATAGCGACTTCTTTATAAATCGTATCGCTCTCGCACTCCGCAGATAATAGTAGCGTATCGTTCTGTAAAATGTACTTGATTTTAAGCTTATCCTTATCCAAATAAATAGTATCACCATGTACAACACGATGAATTGTATCCAACTTGACAGCAGGTGTAATAATTTCGATGGTTTCATGGATTGTGTCTTGCTTTAATAGTTGAGGATATTTGATTGTGAGCTTTTCAATTTTACGCTCAGCCCTACTAATTTTCCTTTTGGTTCTACTTTCAATTGAACATGAACCCAAAGAAAGGCATATTAACGCAATTAGAAGCGTTTTCATGGCTTTTCTATGTAAGGTTGATATATTGTCTTGCCGTTTAATTTTAAGGCTCTTAAAACCTGCTTTCTGTTCTTGTCTTTGTTATAGCTAACATGAACCCATGCTGGGTTTGAATCACTTCCAAATTCCCAAATCAACTGATCAAAGTCGAGGTGATTTTTTATGTAGTCGAAAATCATCTTATTTGTTGGATATTCAACCGCATCGTTGTCAAGGTCTAAAGCCTCGCCCTTGCAATGTTGTGAAGTAGCCGATGCTCCTTTAATTGCCTTGTTTAATTCAGGGCTACGATAACCACTTGAAACAAAAATAGGCTTACCAAAATGCTCGCGTATTGGCTGAAAAATAGCGTTTGCCGTATGAATTATATTGTTTAGATGCTCACCTTTTGGCTCATTGTCAATTCCAAGTTTAATTGCTGTATTGGATTTGCTGACTTCGGCTAATGTCAAGTTTGGACTAATTTTCATTCGTTGGCTTTTTGCGTGCAACTCTGCTTTTTGCGGCATGAATAATTCGTTCTTCTAATCTTGCAATGGTTGCTGTTTGCTCAGTTAAAATTGCGTTATACATTTCTAGCTTTTCGCGCAATTCTTGAATCTCTGCGCGAAGTTGAGCAATGGTTTCTTCATTTTTCTTTACCAATGCGCTTGCCTGTAATGTGGTTACAATGTAACTACCTATTTCCTTGCCCTTCCAAATTAGTAAACCTAACCCAACTGCACTTAATACGGTGAATAATCCGTATTGACTAATCATGTCGGCTACTTGATTAATTAT
>Ga0208644_1001445_pt1 | contig 19817 bp, 9 predicted proteins | sample VirMetDEL_Nov_18_FD_184517 | JGI IMG/M metagenome (GOLD analysis project Ga0208644, IMG submission 184517) | Aqueous microbial communities from the Delaware River and Bay under freshwater to marine salinity gradient to study organic matter... | ecosystem: Environmental > Aquatic > Marine >...
AAGGACCTGTTTGCTGATCCTTTGGCAAACTATCTTGAATCTTCCTAGTTAGTACTAATGCTGCTTCTGCAGCAGCTAATCCCTGCGACTTAACAGCAATATCGATAAGCTGCACAAGCACTTGGGCCTCATTGACCGTAAACGAAACATTAATGTTATTCATATTTAATATATATTAATTACAGTATTATATACACATTTAAACCTGTTTTCTACTTTTTTCTAAAAAAAAATCAAGATTCAGGTACAGGATGGATAGCTGATTTTAAATCATATAGTTTTTTAACAATTTCTTGTTCATTTGACCTATGACATTCGCCGCAAGAATTAGGTCTATTCACTTTATAATAATGAGTAATAAAACCAGAAACAGGAACTATATTAATATTTTTAGAATATTTTAAATCCCACCAAGTTAAAAATTCATCATAATTTTCAATATCTTCTCTAAAAAATATTCCATTTTGAGGTATTAGATCTGAATGAACTAAAGTTGACCAAGTTCCAAAATTCAAATGAGTTGACCTCATTGAAGTCGTGACAGTTCCTGTAAAACCTTCTCCAAACTGTTCATCAGTTTGATTAACAACCCTCCAAACCCCTTCTGAAAATATTTTTAATTTATAATCTCCATAAACGATAGGTTGGCTTGGAGATACATGCGGCAAAAGTCCAGATATTCTTTCTGGCCCCATTTCATCATCTGCGTCCATAAAACATAAAACAGGATAATCGTTTTTATAATCTAAACTCAATAAACAAGCTCTATTTTTTGCTTTACCTATAATAGAAGACTCTTCACTAAATTTTTGATAGACAACTAAATCAGCAGAAGTGTCTAATTTAAAATTATTAATTATTTCTTCAGTATTATCAGTACTAGCATCATCACAAAAAATCAACATCCATTTATATCCATTCAAAGCAACCTCAACAGAAGATAAACAACTATTAAGATATTCGCCGCAATTTTTAGAAGTTATTAATACTTGAATACCTGTCGAATTATCCATTATTTATTTCTCCATTGCTGCCAGAATGAGTTGTTCGCTTGCATTTGGTCGTAAGTAAATTCTTCAAATCTCTTATCAGCAAAACCTTTTCTTATGCCAGTTAATTTTATAACTATTTTTTTAGGTATATCACCAGATATTTTTATTTTAATATCGCTATCTATTACTTCTAAACCGCATAAACATGGCTCTGTTGTCGTATAAGAAATAGGCTCTATTGAATTCTTCTCACATATATAAACATATTCTTTATCAATCGGAACACTAAATTCTTTTTCCCCATCAGGATAGACAACCACTATATCATCAAATCTAACATCCGGCATCTCAACACAATTTAACCCAATATAAATATTATTTTTTAAACCCTTAACTATAGCATATTTAGATGCAGAGCTACCATCTACACCACTCGTCCCAGAACTTCCTGAAGACCCACTACTTCCTGAAGATCCACTAGTTCCAGACGCTCCATTAACTCCAGAACTTCCAGAAGATCCACTACTTCCTGAAGATCCACTAGTTCCAGATGCTCCATTGACTCCACTACTTCCACTACTTCCAGAAGATCCACTAGTTCCAGACGCTCCATTAACTCCAGAACTTCCAGAAGATCCACTACTTCCTGAAGATCCACTAGTTCCAGACGCTCCATTAACTCCAGAACTTCCAGAAGATCCACTACTTCCTGAAGTTCCTGAATTACCACTGCTTCCAGAAGTTCCAGAAGACCCAGAAGATCCACTACTTCCAGAAGTTCCTGAATTACCACTGCTTCCAGAAGTTCCAGAAGACCCAGAAGATCCACTACTTCCAGAAGTTCCTGAATTACCACTGCTTCCAGAAGTTCCAGAAGATCCGCTAGTACCATTTACTGCGGCTACTTCTATTACATTTCCAGAAGAGTCAACCGCTAAATGATAAGCTGATGTTCCTGTAAAAGTCCCAGATCCATAAGAGTTTAATTGCAAAGCTCCGGTACTAATCGTAACTACTAATTTATTATTACTGCTACCATCAGTGATTTCAAGATTTCCGCTATTTAATGATATTTCATATGTGCCAATAGAATATAATTGACTTTGCTTGTAGTTTGTCCAAGTTGAATAACCAACTCTAATTACTCCATCCACATGAAGTTTTTCAGTGGCGCTGGTAAGACCTATAGCAACGTTATTATTACTACCAATCCTCATTGTTTCTGATCCTCCAGTAAGAAATCTTAAATAACCCCCACTACTAGTACTTCTATTATAACTTTGAATTGCTCCCCCAGAAGACTCAGAGAAAAACTCTATGTCTGTATTTGTACTGTATTTTATAACTAAATCTCCATTTGGATTATTAGTTCCTATACCTACTCTACCATTTTCTTGTACTCTAAATAATTCTACTCCTGATTTAGCAGCGTCTTTTTGAACAATAAATGCTTTTGTTGTATCATTAGCATTATCATCTATGCTTACATACACACTGCCAGCACTTCTCAGGTATAAAGCGTTAGCAGATGATTCGCTAGCAAGAATACTCAGGTCATAATTATTATCTCTAATCATGCCCATATATGGGCCACCCATATAAACTGCTCCACCGGTTGTCCCATTACCAACAGTTAATTCATCGTTAGTGAAATCCCAGCTTAAATTAGCATCGTACCCTAAACTATAAGCTGCATCCCAAACAGTTACCTTGCCAGTAGCACCTGCGCCATAAGGAATAATAGAAGGTGTTCTGGTTATTAACGTGCCTGACGTAGGCTCAGATACGGTAGTGGCGCTATTTGTCCAAGTGTCATTAACATCAGTAATAACTTCATAAAACGAACCTGTTCCAGTAAATGAGTTAAATGCACCATAAAATACATATTCTGTTACAGATGTTTGAACAATTCTTATAACTGAAGGAGAATTAGTATTACCTCCCAAAGCAATATTTCTTTGCGCTAAGGCAGATCCGTAAAAACTTCCACCATCAACGCCAGTTCCGCTTTGACTTGAGCTATTATTAGATGTCCTAAAGAAAACTTCTACTACTGTATTTTGACCTTCATTAGCATTATAGCCGCTAGCACTTACAATCTTTAAATATAAATTTCTGCCGGACTGAGCTGTGTTCAAGGTGCCTATTTTAACATAAGAAGCAGATCCTCCAGTATTAGGCAAATTATACTTTCTAGCTAAATTAGGAGAATAAACTTCTCCTGCAACATGTAATTTATAATCCGGGCTTGCAGTACCTATACCAATTCGGTCTGTGCTTGCGTCGGAATATAGTAAGGCTGTATCTGTATCTCCTTCGACCCAGAAATCTACGTTGTTTCCTGCGTTGTTAACTATAACATTTGCTCCTATGGTCAATTTCTCCGATCCACTTTGAGCAAACATCTTAATATTATCGCCTGTCCCAGCCCTTAAACAAATATCATCAAATGCATAAAGGTCAATTTGCCTGCCCCTTAGCTCAGTGACATCTGTTGTGACTCCAGTGATATTACTTATGGTTAATTTACTAAGCTTATGCTCAACATCGCCGCTAAGAACTATTTCGCCGTTAACATTTGTGTCGCCATTTACATTCAATTTGTAAGAGCCCGGACTTACAGTCCCTATTCCAACATTATTCGTGCTTGCAGACGTATCAATTGTAATCCCCGGTGTATCAGTTAAAATATTCCATCTATAATTACCGATCCTGACTTTATTAGCAGAGTCAGTTGCTATTAAGCCTAAGTAGCCATTATTAGCCGCATTAGGCGTAATTATTTCAGTCTGACTTGGGAAAACGATTTCATTACCCCCAAAACTACCACTTGTATTACCTGATACATCAACGCCAATTGCAATACCCCTAGTGGCTGCAGAAGTTCCTATTTGTAAAACCCGATAAGTAGAGCTATACCCAAAATAACTCTCTCTAGCAAAATTAATTCCGTTATTACCTATTGTATTCCAAGTGTTTTGAGATGAATTTAAAAACGTAGCACCATAAACTGTCGCTCCTGTGGATACTGTTTCAATTTTAATTGCATTATCATAATATAGTTTAACAGAACCATTTGAAGTGGCCCTCACCATATACTCTGAACCACCAGAACTTAATATCCCGGCTTCACCTCCACATAACCAAGCATTACTTGGGCCATTTTGATTTATAAATATCTGCCCTACACTGGTATCTATATACGCATTAGTTCCGTTATGATAAATTTGTATATTACTATTAACAACTAAATTACCAGCAGCAGTGACCTTTAATCTCTCGCTGTTGCCCGTTTTTATAATCCAATCTCTAGCCGTACCTCCTGCTACAGCGTCACATATATTAAATGTAATATTAGAGTTCTCTGTAGATGTAACATCTAATCTAGTATCTCCAGTAGTATTTCCTACTGATAATCCTACTGACCCACTCACAGCTTTAACTTCTAATGGGTAGTTAGGACCTGTAGTTCCTATACCTAAATTACCACTTGCTATAACAACATTACTTTCAACTGTTCCATTAGGCGCAGTACCATTTAATGTAATAACACCATTGTCAGTTGTTCCAGTTAAAGAAAGAAGACCACTGCTCCCTGAAGAACCAGAGCTACCAGAAGAACCTGAATTTCCACTAGTTCCAGAAGTCCCTGAACTTCCAGAAGAACCACTACTTCCTGATGATCCTGATGTGCCACTAGTACCTGATGATCCAGATGATCCACCGCTTCCTGAAGATCCAGAGCTTCCAGAACTTCCAGATGTTCCACTAGTTCCTGATGTTCCGCTAGTTCCTGATGTTCCGCTAGTTCCAGAAGTGCCTGATGTACCACTTGTACCAGAACTTCCTGATGTTCCACTAGTGCCAGAAGAACCATCTGAACCATGTGTTCCATTTGCTCCAGAAGTCCCACTAGTTCCTGATGTTCCAGATGTCCCTGAAGTTCCGCTAGTGCCTGATGTTCCAGATGTACCACTAGTTCCTGATGTTCCGCTAGTTCCAGAAGTACCTGACGTACCACTTGTACCAGAACTTCCTGATGTTCCACTAGTGCCAGAAGAACCATCTGAACCATGTGTTCCATTTGTTCCAGATGTACCACTAGTTCCTGATGTTCCAGATGTCCCTGAAGTTCCGCTAGTGCCTGATGTTCCAGATGTCCCTGAAGTTCCGCTAGTGCCTGATGTTCCAGATGTCCCTGAAGTTCCGCTAGTGCCTGATGTTCCAGATGTCCCTGAAGTTCCGCTAGTGCCTGATGTTCCAGATGTACCACTAGTTCCTGATGTTCCAGATGTACCACTAGTTCCTGATGTTCCAGATGTCCCTGAAGTTCCGCTAGTGCCTGATGTTCCAGATGTACCAGATGTACCACTAGTACCAGAAGATCCACTAGTACCAGAAGATCCCGATGTACCATCTGTCCCATTAATTCCTGATGATCCACTAGTACCTGATGTTCCTGAAGTTCCACTAGTTCCTGAAGTTCCGCTAGTTCCTGAAGTTCCGCTAGTTCCTGAAGTTCCGCTAGTTCCTGAAGTTCCGCTAGTTCCTGAAGTTCCACTTGAAGCCGCAAACGGTGAATACCCAACTAAACCACTAGAAGAATTCCAAACTAGAACTTTTTCATCATCTATTTCTTGTTGTACATCATCAATATATACATTTCCTCCAACGTGTAATTTTCCACTTGGCTCTAGCTTGTTGATGCCAATATTTCCTGTAGCTTGATAAATTATAGAATCAAATAATAAATCGTCGCCGCTAAAAAATGGAATATATCCACTAGTCCCAGAACCAGCTAGAACATATTGACCAGAAAAGATCTGTTCTATATTATTTAATATTTGCCCAGAAGTAAAAAGAAGCGTGTCAGAAAAATCAGATACCGTACCATCTTCATAAGCGGCTCTAACTTTTACTTCATAATTTTTGTTTGGCTTTAAATCGAATTCTACTCTTGGTTCAAATTCAGAAAGTATTAAATCTATTTCTCCGGTGAACCCTGTTATTCTTTTAGCTAATAAAACCCCACTTTCAAAATTTACTGTTAACGGAGAAAATCCAGATACACCATCATATCCTGAAGGGCCATAATCTTCTGGATTTGAATATGTTCCTGTATATTTCGCGCCAGTATAAGTGCCAGTATATATTGTACCACTATACTGACCCCCACTAGGTAAAATAGAAAAAGAATTAGAAGAATTATCGTAATTATAGACGAAATATAATTCAGAACTATCTACTGAACCAGATGGAATTCTTATTTCTGAAACAGAAGTTAACACTGAACCCGTAGCATACAAATCAACAGGAAGAGAATTATAATTATCTATAAATAAAGTATGATCAGACCATTGTATGCCACCGTTTCCATAAGGCTTAAAAATAGGATCTGAACCAGAATAATAATCTGCTGTATCAAAATTACTTATAGTTCCTGTTCCAGTTCCATAAGCTATATATTCAATTGACTCTACTTGAGTGTTCTGAGAAGTAAATACATAACTAATATTATCAGAACCTTTTTCGTTTACATGAGCTTCAAATGATAAATTTTCCTGTTGAGGAATAGCATCCCATTTAACTACAGCTTTTGTATCTAAATTTTTATCGTATTTATTTTGAGATGTTGATATAAACCCTGTTAAATTATTTAAAGAAGAAGGAATTGTTTCTGTTAAATAATAAGGAGCCTTAACACCAGAACTTAAAAAATAATTCCCAGTATTAAAATAGTCGTATGGCAAAAATACAAAATTAAAAGGATCAGTATAATCAACATAATCAGCCCCAGAAACCGGCGGAACAATCTCAAAAAAAGTTTTTACTCTATTGTTTTGATAATTTAAAACCTGAGTAGAATATCCGCTCTGAAAATCAAAGAGATTAGCATTGCCAGAAGGCAAATCATTTGGATCTGCAACTAAAGTGACAGAAATATTTTTAGCATATGTATAATCATTTAAAAGCGGCGCAACTTGTAAAGGATTTGTATTAGTAAATTCGACACCAGTTATTTGTATTTCAGGATAAGTTAATATACTCCTATATACATCACTATTACCATTAACACTGTAAGATGTAAAATCAACAAAAAAAGTTCTAAAATCATTTAAATTAGCATAACCAGTGTATTTTTCAATCGTATTGCTAATAGAAGAACTATTTAGCGTTATATTTGTGCTTTTAGTTGAAGAAACTAAATTACGAATAAAATTCCTGTTAGAATCGTATAAATCCACCTTTATTCCAGAGAAATCAGGAGAACTTATATTAGAATCATTAATGACTTTATTATCAGATGTGTCAAAAACTGTAAGCTTAAAACTTATATCATCTTGAAGAATAGACGCCGAAATTAATTTACTATCAGAACTTAGTCCATAAGTTGATGGCGACACCGTGTAATCAATGCTACCATAAGAAATTAAGTTAGATATATCTAAACCTCGTATCTCAAAAGAATTACTTGGCCCTGTCGAGCCTGATGGACCTGTTATAATCGGCATATTTTATATTACACTTCAATTATTTTGTTTTCTACATCATAGATGTATATTTTTATAGAAGATGCTGAAGAAACCACGTTAGACACTTCTTCAGGGAATTTTCCTAAGAATATTGTCTTTTGCTCAGCATTAGTAATGGGTACTTTAAATCTGATAGATTGATTTTTAGATATTATTTTACAAACAAATCCTCCACCTGAAGACAGTATTTGATCTACTTTAACATAATACTCATTATTCAAAGAAGCTTGAGTATCTATATAATTTTTAATCACATCAAATTTCAGAGTCAAAACAGCGTAATTATCTGAAGAGTCATCTTCTAAAGCTGATTCAGATTCTGAAAACGAATAATCAAAATCTAATTGACCGATTTGAGTGATACTTTTTCGATCTAAACTATAGTAAGAACCTTGCATTCCTGTTAAATCAACTTCCGTTATATTTTCAGAAGAAGAATAGTTTATCGTGTTCTTAGAAACGCCGCTCCGCACATCTATTATATTGTTATCAAGACTCAAATATTTATTTCTATCATATTTAATAGCAAAAATAGAATACTCATTGACATCTTGCTCAGCTATGCTAACTATTTTATATAAGTTTTTATTATCTAAAGAATCACTTTCTTGAGACTCATCTTCTTTATCTATACTAGAATAAACTATATCAGACTGGATAATAAATGGAGAAGATCCAGAAATTTTATAGAAATTAGAAAAAGCTTCTACATCAACATTACCGTTCGAGTCTAGCGGCTCTCTGATATAAATCCTATTTGTATCATTTTCTATGCGCTCAATATATAATTCTATAACATCTTCTCTTTCTTGGTTGTCAAATTGATCCGAATTAGATATATCCTTATAAGAATCGTATGTTTTATCACATAAAAATTTGATCTTACTTCCAGCAAATCTTACATCGATTTTCCTATCTACAACAATATATTTATTAGATCTATCAACAGAAACTACTCTCCCTTGTAAAAGGTAATCACTTTTAAAAGAATCTTCTATCTGAATCACATCTCCGGGCTTTAAAATGATTCCCTGCATATCAGTCGAAAATGTAACAGCATTATTTTCGAATCTATTTGTAGCTAAAAGCCACAAGCCCATTCTTCTCGCCTGATCCCTAGAAGTAACCCCAAATCCTAAAATTTCTTTTGATACAATTCCATATTCTTTTATCAATTCGCTATCTTCTACAACTTCAACTTCATCTTCAAACTTATTATATCTATCTTTATATAAAATTTTTGCTACGCTATAATTACCATCAACGCTACCAGTAGAATAAGTAAAAACCCCATCCTTCACATTAGTATTATTAAACATGTAAGAAATAGGCTTAGAAACATCAATGGTGGTAGTAATTAAATTGTTCCTATAATAAGTCAAACCCCTAAAAATAGAAGTTATATCATTTAATAATTTTAAACATTCTGTTTCATTATCTATAAGAACATTCGCTGTAAATCTAGACTCTAAAGGATCTCTATAACCTAAAACCCTAGGTAGACATTTGCCATTTAAAGATTGACCTGAATCACTAGCTGAAAAAATAGGAGTATTAGCATAATCAGATTTTAATTGATCGTAACCTGCTTGCCACCAGTTTGTGGTGATAAATTCTAATATATGATTAACAGCGCCATGTTGAGTATTTTTCTTAGATTCATTAAGCAAATTTTCTAATTTTACTATGCTTTTATTGTCTACTAAAGAACTGTCCGAAACCATTTTATCCCTAAAGGTTTTGATCATGTTTCCAGTTTGCTCTTTTTCAAAAGCCATAGTTGGCCCAATATAAGGCATCAGATGAAAACGAAACACTGAACCCTCACCTTCAGGCGTCGATTGAAATTCAAAAATATTTTCATCTGTCGCTGATTGCATCATATTTCCCTCTTCTATATTCTGAACTATTTTTCTAGCATTATTGACCTCTCCATCATTTATATCATATAAAAAGATAACAGAATTATAAGCTCCACCATTATTGTTTGTGTAATTTATGTTATCAGAAGAATAATTTGGATGATATTTATTTTTTATATCAGTTAAAGAATTTACCTGACCGTTCTGAGAAGTCTTCGAAAGAAAAATATGCCACTTATAATTAGGATAGTAAGTAAAGTAATCTTCTGACGCTCCTCTTGGGGAAGTAGAAACAACTAACTCATCGCAATATTTTGCTATTTTATATAGCTCCCATTTATTCAAATCTTCTAGTAAAACCTTCCCATTACCAACTCCATATCTATTATTTGTACAAATATCATAAAAAATCCAAGCAGGATTATCTGTCCACCTTAAAAAATTACTAAAATTCCCATCCCAATTACCAGAATATTCTTTCGCTTCTGGATCATAATTATTTGGAACTTTTATTTTAAGTAACTTCAAATCAAAAGTCCTATCAGGATCATTTTTAAAATGCTTAGAAGAAACAGATGATTTAACTACAGCTGAATACGGATAACAAAATTTTCCCTTCTTCTTCATCGATTCAACAATCGAAGAAACACCAAAAAGCAAAGATAACTTTGCATCATCATAAGCTACTTTTCTTGTTAAAGGGTAAACTCTGATATAATATTTTTTATTAAGGAAAGGATTTAGGTTTAAATCAAAAGTTATACCAGAAACATAATTACTTTTAGAAATCCCTACTATACTAGAAGTTATATAAACAGAATCATTTGTTCCATCTTCAAAAAGTTCCACAACAAAAGTTATTTGACTTTCTCTTGTGCTACCGTTCCCACTTAATCTAAAAACTTGATCAGCTGAAATATTAACAGTTATTTGATCCGCAAATCGATTTTTTATTTCATGAATGAAAGGATTACAATAGTTTTTAGCTAATTTAATATTATCAAGCCATTTGTTAAAAACATCAATATCTCCAGCGCTTAAACTGCTATTTGAAGTAATCCCACCTTCCAAAAAACCATATTTAGTAATTATCCCGTTTTCTAAATGTATATAAGATGTTTTCTGAGTGAAATTTTTAGCAGCCTCAAACCCATAATTGGAATTAGGAATCGATTGCCACTGCCCCCCATTATATTCAACATGAGCAAAATCCTTTTCATTCAATAATAAATTTTGTCTATAATTAAAAACTGTAGAAGGAAAATCATAAAAACCATCATTATTTTCTGAACCATAAAATATACTAAAACCTTGAGTAACAAAATTAAATTTATTTAATTTTGAATCTATGAGCGGAACATTGTTATAGTAAACGCCTTTACCTAAAATAATATTTGAATAATCCTTATTAGATAAATATTTTAAAATATTTCCATCAGAATCAACAAGCCCAGCTATAGGCCCTTCGCAGATTAAATCAACCGAAGATAAAAATTCATCACTCTCTAATTTAGTTTTAGGATTTTCTACCAACTGTGATAAAGCTGTTATATTACCAACCCATGACATATTTAATTACTTTCTTTTATTTGATATGGAGATAAAACATAATCTCCAGCTTCATTTTTAGGACCTGATGCAGTTGAACTTAAATTATTTATAGAAATATAGTTAGAAACAACCGCACTACCTAATTTTAACCTGCCATAACCGATAGGAACAACTATATTTCTAGCTGTAACATTTCTAATTCCTCCTAAAATTGTAGAATTTGTTTTAACATCTTTAGGCGCTTTTGGACTCATCATTTTAGTTATAACTATCGAAGCCACAGTCAAAAGCACTCCTATAATAAAAAGTTCTAAACCACCAGACCCCTGAACAATAGGAAGTATTTCTACTTTATTATTTTTTTTTAATACATTACTATTTAAAAGATACGAAGGCATAGCTTTGCCATCTATAAAAACTATAAAATGTGTTGCAAATTTTTGTAAATCATAAAAACATCTTGAAACCTTAGAAGTATTAGCTTCTATAGCTTCAAATATTTCTAAAACAGATGATACATTTAACCTCCATTCAGAACCGAATTGTTTACCTAAAATTCCTCTAAGAGTTATATCGACCATTATTTCTCCTTGTGATAAAATTCATCATTATTTACACTATATAAAAGCATATCCATATTAAAAAAATACTGATTCTCTAAATCCCATTCTGAAAATCCAGTTCTCTCTATATGAGCAGGATGACTATGAAAAAGCACACAATCATCTTGCCAAATACATTCTTTAGGAGAAATCAAAAAATAATTTACTGGATCAGGATGAATGTTCTCTTTCTCTATAAATTTTTCTCTATAAATAAACCCACAAATTTCTTTCTTAGATTTCAAAGATTTTTCTTTTAAAACACTAAGTAAAACTTTATTATTTTTTATTTTAGCTAGGTAATTCATAGTCATAACTTACTGTGCCGGGAAAGCCACCAAATGGAATTTTTTGACTTTTATCTGTCTGATTAACCCTGAATCTCGCTAAACAACCTGATAATTTCTTAGAGCATTTATCTTCTTTCCATATTTGACTATTAGAAAGGGGATCTATGCCTTTAGACCCATCTTTAGAAATACAGATAAAAAATCTAGAAGGCAATTCTGAATTTTGAGTTAAAGAATCTTTTGTGAAATCAAAGTTTATATCAGGATCAATCTTCACAAAATCACCTCTTTGATAATTAATCTCACTATTATAATCTCCTTTATAAATTAAATCTTGAAAATTATAAGAATCATAATACCTAAAATCTTCAGAAGTGTCTCTAAGAAATAATTTATCATTTTCGTCTGCTATTGGTATTCCTAAATTTCCGTCTTCAAAGCCACTGAAAAATTCACTACTAGGCTTAAAAGAAGAATTACTTATTTCAGAATCATTCACATCAACTCCATATTTATAACCTAAATATGAATTAATAGATTTAATTTGAGTTTCAGATAAAAGTTTTTGAAATATTATTATTTCATATATAACTATATGGCTTGATGTATTGGTGCTCGAATTAAATCCTAAATTTTCTATATCATGACTTAAGCCAGACCCATACTCAGGCTCCAAAGAAGATATTTTATAACCATTTTTAAATAAGTTAATTTTATTTATATCGCCGGGGTCTGATATATCAGAATAATTATCTTTAGGTATTGAGCAAGAATAAATTATAGGAGTGTTTACATTATTTGCCAAAGGGTGCTCTGATCCTAAAGCTCTATTATTAGTATTTTTAATTTGAACAGAATCTAATTTAGAATTTTTATCTAATACGCTAGAAGACCTATTTCCAGAATAACCTATAAAAGTGTTTAAATTTTCTGTTTGTAAACCCCTCACAAAATATCCACCTTTCTTTTTCCATGGAGTGTATGTGCTATTTGATCCAGCAAAAGCGTTAGTTGGTTCAGCTATATAAAACACTGTTAAATCTTTACCGCTAAAGTCATAACTCAACTGTATTTTTTGGAATTGATCAAAAGAGTCACCAAAATTTGGCAAAATAGGACAAATTCCATAATTATTTTTTAATCTTCCAGTGTTGTAATAAACAACTGGACCAAGAGTACTTGTCCAAGTTATATCAGTATTAATATTAGCTAAAACATCACCCGAAGCAGAAGCATTTATATCTCCGGCTTTATTTTCCCAAGCAGTAGCTGTTTTAAAATATTTATAAATAACTTCTGGTCCGAAATTTTGTAAATACTTTACATATTGAGAGAAATCTTCTGAAACTGTAACGCCTGAATAATTAAACCAAGACCCAAGATATTCCCGAATAGTATCGCTGCCACCATCATAACTTGCAACCACGCCTTCTAAGGTTGTGTAAGCTGGCTCCAAAACACTAACGTAAGGCCCAGAATACCCTAAATTTTTACCATAATTGCAACCATAACCCCTATATTGCCAAGGGCAGCTATTATTATAAACCTTTCTAGAAGGGCAAGTTAAACCATCTATATCTAAAATATTAGATAATTCAAATTCGACTCTTTCTTTATTTTCTAAATTCTTTTTATTTATAACGAATTTATCACTAGATATGAATTCATTAAACCCAGAAACGCCCAAAGGATTTTTTGATTCTCCACCAAAATTCACAGCATCTAAATCTTTAGCTAATAGTTTTTTTCTATAAAATTCTTTCCCAAGCAAATCCCCTCTATCTTTTATTATATTACTAATAAAGTTATTAACATTACTTATACTAAAAGTTGGTCTATTTTGTTTTCCTTCTGAATCATATTGCAAATTAGACATCTCACACGGAATATATAAATAAGAGCGGCCTTGAAAAACTAAATCCTTATTAAAATTTTTCGACCCATGAAAATAAAGATAACCCTCAAAATCATTCAACTTAATTTCAAACAAGTCAATGATTTCGCTATTCTTAAGTAAAAATAAATTTGACATTTTAATTCGAGTATAGATTTAAAAAGTTATGGCTTAATGGTAAACCAAACGATAGCTGACTATTAGTTCCAGAATCATGCTTTGCTACTTGCAATCTTCCGCTTGAAGATTTAAGAATTAAAGGAGCGTAATAACTAGCTAAATACTCCATAATAGAATCGGACGCTAGATTTCTTTTCTGAACATCAGCTGCAGCTCCGTGAATATAATCAAACAAATATAATCTTGTCTTAGTGTCCTCGCTTGAATCTGAATCGTTGTTATTTAATTGAATTAACATTTCCCGAACATTTTTGCCTGACTGAAGACCTAAATAACTATTAAAAACTTTTTTTCCATTTATAAAAGTTTCATTTTTTAGAGCTTGTATAGAATTGCTTGATGTGTTAACCAAATTAGCTTGATGAGCGCCTATAGTTGAGTGCATTTTTACAAAAAATAATTCAAAAGCAGCTAACTCAGTCGAATCAGACAAAGTGAACTTTTCATTATCAACTGTCGTAAAATTAGGAGTTTTAGCTAAATTAAAATCTTTAAAAACAAAATGACTAGCTACTTCTCTAGAATTAATATTTTGCGGATCAATTGTTAACTTGCTACGCCACTTACTACTATCAGAATTAACTTCCATTTGGTTAGAATAAATGAAAAAATCTCTTTCTGCTGTAGAATATTCTTTTCCATCAGACAATTCTTGATAAGATCCGGGTAAAACAAAAGCCGGAGTATTTAAAGATGACCCCACAAAAGAAGCTCTAGTTCCATTTAAGAAAGGAGATCTATAAAAATTGTATATCAAATTATTTGGATTAAAAGGCGCTGATTCCATACCCCAAAAATCCTCAGAAAGTTCTTGCGTTGAACCCCAATATGTTGCATCAACAAATTTATGAATAGCACTACATCTATCCTTACTTAACATTTCATTAACAGTATCGACATAACTATTGTTTTTTAATTGTTTTCTTGCTAAAGCAAAAACTAATATTGTATAATTTGGCCTTAAATCAACACCGCTTGAAGACCCCCAAAAAGCCGGAAGATCATTTGAGTTATTATTAAAAGCCTGAATAGCATTAGCTTGACTGGCCGCTCCAGTTAACTCATAAAATTTTCTACCATAAGCTTCTCTTACAGTTAATACATTGCTACTATTTTTTAACTGAATTGTTTTTCCGGCAGAAGAATCCCAAGTACTTTTTACTGCTCCAGCAGAATCAGATATTCCTTCTGTTTTAAATCTAAATAAAAATGTTGAGCTAGGTAAAAACGTTTTTGAATCTCTCTCCGAAAATCCTAAATACACATTAGGGAAATTTCCCGCACTACCGCTAGACCCAGAAGTACCAATTAATTTTCCATCAGACCCTCTTCCTTGAACATCTTTCCATTCTTCATTTGAAGGGTAAGGTATCTCATTATAATTAGATAAATCACTTTGATTAGAATTATTTTGTTCACCATTAGCTATATTAGCTCCGACGTTTGTCACATTCGTTTTGTAAGCATCAGTACCCCCAAGACCGGCATAAAAAACACTATCTTTATCTTTATTTACATAGTAATCAAAAACTTTTGCTGCATAATTTAAATTATCAAAATCAAAAATAGGACCACCATCTTCTGCGTTCACAACTGCGGTTCCATTCCATTCAGCGCCTTCGCCATTATAACCCGCAATAGAAATATTTTCAAAATTCAAAACTAAATTAAACTTATTACTTGCATTAACCGAATAAATAAAATTTTCACCTTCTGGCTTTTTCAATCTTATCGCAGCCACCCCTTTTGTCTGTGAGTCAATTCTACTATTAGAATTAGGTGCGTCAGAATTAGAATAAAAATTTAAAACAACTCCTGTATAAGCAGTAAAATCATATGAATTGTTATTTGCTTCGTATAATATCTCAGCCAAATCTATTTCATATTCTTGATCTATGCCTTTATTTATTGTTAAAAAATCTGTCCCAAAACCTAAATTATCGCCGGGACTAGGATGTAGCCCACTATAAGTTATATTATCTATAGGATTAGTATCGTCAGGCTTAAAACCAGTACAATAAGTATAAGAACTATTCTCATTAACACCATTCACAGCAATCAATCTGGCATAAATATAAGAATCTGTAGGAAGATTATTTATTTTATAAGAAAAATCTCTTATTCCGTAATTATAATAATCTAAATATTGAGGCTTAGAAGATTCTGTATTTTTTGCCACCTGAATATCGTACGGAGAATCAGCAACGTGAGCAGAAAAACTAGAATCACTGCATAAATCTATTTTAAAACCAGAGACAAATGCCTGACCACTCAATAATTGCCATTTGAAATCTAAATTGTATCCATCTTTTTCGTTATAAGATTCTATAGCAAAAAATCTTCCGGGCTTAGTTGGATTTACTGGATCTAAAATTCTTTGCCCTGTTATTTTTATAGTAATTGCTGAATCTAAATCCCCTTCTGAAGATTGAGAAATGATACTTAGGTCTGCAGTTTCTATTCCAGTTGTTTGATAAGTGGGCCAAAATGTAGAAAAAGGCTTGTGGGCTACATAAATATTACCAGATTCACCAGCTCCCAAACTAAGAGAAACGGAGCTAATCGATGTATCCACATTATTTATATCAGAAGCTACAAATAAAGTATCATATAAATTATCATCTACCGCATCAGTATCTGGTAATGGATCATTGTTTGTAGTAAATAAAGATGTTTCTGACATCTCAGCAACATAGCTAACAGGTTTATCAGATCTATTAAAAATAGAAATACCAGTATAACTCCCAAAACCTGTCGGCACGGGATTTAAATAAACTCCTACGTTATAATCAGTACTCATATTATATACTCACAAATTCTATTTGAGTGTCGAAATTTGTTACTACAGAAGACTTCGCTCTAAACTGTATAAATTTTGCTTGAATATCATTGTTGTTATAAAAATTATAAGAATGACTCCACTCTGGACAATAAACATCTATCTCTTTATTATAAGGCTGCGGCAAAGTATATCTAAATATTTTAAATCCAGCTTTATCATCTAAAAATTTTAAAATAGCCCTCGCTTCTCTATTAGACCTACTAGAAAAAGATAAATTAAATTCTAAATTATTATAATTTATACCATCTTTTAAATACTCTTTTGTTGCTGCTTCGTATTCGGCTGCAGTTAACCTCAATTGCTCTGGTACGCTATATTCAATATCTTGTTTAAAATAAAATTCTTTTGTAAAGTGAGAATCATTACCTAAAGGAGCATTAGCTTCTTCAATAGCTGTATCAATTTTTGCTCCAGTATAGTAATAATATCCTCTCTGCGAATAAATTGACGACTCAACATACACAACATCATTGTAATCAAAACCAACTAAATCATTAGAATAAGTTCTTATATTAGATTCATCTAACTGAACAAGCATACCTTTATAATCTAAATTACTATCATATAAAGATTCTGCTTTTATAGAAATATTATTTATATTGTTATAAGGTGTCGAATGATCTATATCTAAAAAGTAAACTTCTGCATCTTTCTTAAAAGGTTGAAATAAATCAATATCAACACCCTTGTAACCTTCATAGATACTCTTATTTTCTCTTTCTGGAGTATTTTCAAAATAAGTTATAAGACACTTTGCTTGAGTATCTGTAAGTCCATCATACTTTAAATTAAGCGTAGTATTTAAACTATTTATATTTCTAGATACATTAGATTGATAGCCATCACCAAAATTAGATCTCGACAACTTTGCCGAAAACTCAACTGACGACCCATAACTCAATTTAAATAAATCATCTATATCTTGAGTCCAATAATCACTCCCAGTATAACCTAGAGGAGATTTAGAAAATCCAGCTGGTACATCTTTCTTTGCGAAATAAAGACCATCTGAATCAAAATAATTTTCAAATAAATATTTTTCGTAAGAATCAAGATCGCTCTCGCCTAATACTCCACTAAAAGAAAAGATATCGTAATACTTAACTCCGTTAGAATTATTTGTATTTCCTAATTTAATGAATCCCGACTTCCAACCTGAATAATAATCTTCATAATCACCTAATTGATGACCATTTTGCCTTACTGTTATAATAGGACCTGAACTTCCAGAGATTCCAGATTTTTGAACTAAAGTTATTATATTGTGCGTATCATAAACCGGACAAACCGCATTAAATTCTGTTTCATCTACTATTATTTTTGATTGACCTACAGCATCTTCACCGCTGACTCTTAAAAATCCTGAAGGACCAGATCCGAAATTGTTATATGCCCATCCATCTTCTCTATCAAATCGAATAATATTCTGAACTGAATTATTATCCGAATTATTAGATGCGTTAAAACATATAAAAGTTGTTCTCTCAACACAATCAAAACCAGAACCACTCAAAAATTGATCATCAAATAGCTCAATATAATTATCATTAAAATTAACAAAAGGTCTTAAAGATTCATCATCTGATAATTGTAATAAATTTGCGTATTGATTATCTTCATTTTCGGATTGAGCTACTTTATTTTTCCAGCCAGTAACATTATTATCTAACCCTAAATTAAAACTATCTATATATTCATTATTAAACCAAAACAATAATCCAGTTTGACCAAGGCCCGTGTAACTAGGGTAAATAGATTTTTCTGTATTTAATTGAAAATCTATAATATCATATTTGTTGTATGATTGAGAATAATCATATTCTGCAATATTTTGAATGTTTAACCCTGATAATATATAGCTCATTTTATACCAACGTCTTTCTTTCTGTTACTGTTTGTTGAATAGAAGCTTCTGCTAATAAATATTGACCATTAGAAACATTGTAACTTTGATTAGATAAGACCCCGCTTACCTGAAAAGAGTTTAAAGAAGTTCCATAAAAATCTTTTAAATAAATTGTGCTAGTAGCATTTTTTCCATTTATGGATACCAATTTACCTAAATTATTTGAACTTAAATTTATTTCACACTGCTTATTTAATTTTGCCACCCTGAAAGGAACTATTTCTTCTACATTAAAAAATGAAGGTCTGTCACAGCTAGAAGAATAAGAAAAACTAACTACATCCCCTACAGCATCTAAGCCTTGCCCAGCTCCACCGCTGCTGCCGCTGCTACCATTATTACCTGAAGTTCCAAAAATGCTTTCTTTATCTAAATAAGATTTATAAGCATTAGCTATATATTGAGGCACTTCTTTTCTCAATCGACTTATCACCGGTTGCTCAGAAAAATCTTCTACTTTGACATTTCCATACCAATCAAAACTTGCTGAAATTAAAATTGGTTGAAACGGCTCGACACTAAAAGAAATAGATTTAGGATAAGCTCCAGTTATATTTACGTTTGCAAATCTAACATTTACTGCAGCTTCATCTGTTCCTGTTATATTTAAAAATGAAGGCAAAGAACCAGTTAAATAAAATTCACAATCTAAACTCCCGACTACAGCACTACTCGGAGCGTAATTTAATAAAGACCCATCACTTAAAACTACAGCATCAACAGAAGCGCTAGCACTCAAGCCTACTTGAGAAGCATAAAAATTCTGAGAATTGATTTTAAAATCAATATTTCTATAGTTTATGAATTTAGCCATTTTAATCTACTGTGTATGATACGCTTGACATGATAGTACAATTAATGTCTGTAGCTGGACCCGTAGCTTGACAAATTCTATACTGAACTAATTGACCCTCTGCAAAACTTGCATTACCTGAAAAACTTGTGAATGTATACACATTTCCAGCACTAGAAATGCTATTTAAATTAAACTGAGCAACAACGCCATTTGTCGGCAAAGTAGATGGAGCCGTATTTGCTGTATCAGAAAAACAATCTAATTCCTCGTCTGTTCCTCCAGAAGAAGCGTTCACAACTGATATTTCAAATCTCGCGCCATCAGTAAAATGAGTTAAAGAAGTGTCTGCTGTTACAATTTTTATTTTTT
>Ga0208644_1001446_pt1 | contig 19789 bp, 20 predicted proteins | sample VirMetDEL_Nov_18_FD_184517 | JGI IMG/M metagenome (GOLD analysis project Ga0208644, IMG submission 184517) | Aqueous microbial communities from the Delaware River and Bay under freshwater to marine salinity gradient to study organic matter... | ecosystem: Environmental > Aquatic > Marine >...
AATTAACCAATGGAATATCAAATAATGTTATACAGTATACAAATGATGCTGGGCAAGTCATTACAACTACTAGTAGATCTACCAGAGAGGTATTAAAAGAGCAGTTGGCAGAATCGAAGGCTCGCCGAGACACTCTATCAAAGGTAGAATCTAAATTAAATGATTCGATAGCCAATATTGATATGTTAATATTGGAGTTACAAACCAATTCTGAGTTATCAGCAGAAATAGGACCACTAAAGTATGTTGCTAAAATAACGGGTCGGGATACTGATACTGTAATCAATTGGTTTATATTATTATTAATATTCGTATTCGATCCATTGGCTGTAATGTTATTGATTGGGGCTAATAAAGCTCTAGAAAATAACAATACAATTGATAAAGAAGAACCGGTTATAAAGGATGATGAGACTTATACGGAAGAACATCAAACCGAAGATAATGTATCAGAACATAATACTGATAATAATGAAAAACGTAAAATTTTAAGATCAGAATAATGAAAAAATCAAAAAATAAAACATTGCCGTGTAAGTACTGTAAAACTCCGGTTGAAAAATCATATGAGACAACCGTTTCTATTACATGTTGGAGATGTGCATCTAGATTAGCAGATGGAGAAAAATTGGAAATTTCCAAATAATTATCTATTTTATAAATAAAAATATATGTTAGAAGCAAATGAAATTAAAGAGAACTGGGAACAGTTCAGAAGATTAGTCAATAAATTATTTCCAGATCGAGCAGAGCAATTAAATGTAATGTATGATGAGTTAGAAAGTCGAATTGCATTAATGCCGGCTTCTAGTATGGCTCATTTCCACAACGCATTTGCAGGCGGCTATATTGATCACGTTTTACGAGTAATGCAATGTACCAACCGAGTATATGAATCTTGGAAAGAGGCTGGTGCTGATATGTCTGGTTATACTCATACCGAATTAATGTTTGCTGCAATGCATCATGATCTAGGCAAAGTAGGTTTTCCAGGTGATGGTAATGAAGTTTATCAAGTAGAAACTTCGGATTGGCATCGTAAGAACATGGGTCGTTTATATAAACAAAATGAAAATATTCCATTTGCAATGGTTCCAGATCTATCGTTATGGTTATTACATAACTATGGTGTAAAAATGACATGGAATGAATTTCAGGCAATTAAAATTCACGATGGTATGTATGATGATGGTAATAAACCATATTTTGTTGCTCGATCTGCTAAAGCTAAATTAAAAACAAATTTACCATATGTATTACACCATGGAGATCATATGGCTGCACAAATTGAATACGAGCGATGGAGAAACTACCAAAACAATACACCGGTACCAGTTTCACCTAAAAGCAAAGTTACTAAAAGTAATGGGTTAAAAAATTTAGCAGAAACTAATCCAGAGATTGCTACTTCGATTTCTGATATCTTTAAGGACTTTAATAAAGAAGAAAATTAAATTATGGTAGGATTAACAATAATAATATTAATTATATTAACGTCAGTTTCATTTTATTTTGCATATAGAGCTTATATATTAGCTGGTTTATTAGCAGATTTAGAAGAATATTATAATGAACTAGTTGATCAAAATACATATATGTATAGTAGAATAGAAGAAGCACATGAAAATCTAAAACGAATTGATAGATTAGGTGCATTTGATAGCGATGATGAAGCTGGGACAACATTTGAATTATTAAACGAAGTAACTAAAAATTTATACGATTTATATAATGGGGAGAAAGAAGAAAGCAAGTAATAGATATTGGACTAAAATTACAGAGTGTGCTATACAGGCATATAATCAATATGAAGATAATCCAGTTAAGCGAGAAAAAATTTACCGACGATTCCTGTTTCCACCGTTATTAAAATTAGCAGAAAACAGAATCAATCAAATGAAACCAGATTATATTGATAAGTCATTTGTAGATTTACAAACAGATTTAGTTACATATTTAACCGAACGTTTATATCGAATTAAACCAGGTAAAGGACGTGGGTTTTCATACTTTACGCGTACCTCGTGGAATTATTTAATTGCTGAAAATGATAAAGCATATCGTATGCTAAAACGAAAAGCAGATGAATATGACTTAGACGAAGATCGTAATATAATGGCTGAACGTCATAACTCTGCAGTACAGGAGTATATTAAATATTTTATGGATGAATATATCAATTATTGTTATAATAATTTAAATTATATATTCTCAAATTCTACCGATATACATGTAGCAGATTGTATTTTACATTTTTTTGAAAATCGTATTAATATTGAAGAATACAATAAAAAAGCATTGTATATATTAATTCGTGAACGTGCTGGACTAGATCCAAGTAAAACTAATAATTTAACGCGCGTGATGAAAGTATTAAGAAGTATATACGAAGAAAAATTTAATGAATACAAAGAAACACAATTCATGAAATTACCTTTTTAATATTTATTAATAAAGGTTTGTTATGGATAAAGATGATCACGTATTTAAAACTACGACATTTTCAGATGTCATGTCTGATGTCTATCACAATTCAAAAAAGAAAGATAGGCAAATATCTAAACTTATCGAACAGTTACAACCATTAATCCGCAAAGCATCTGATGCGATGGTGATTGTACCGTTAATTAAAGAATACTTGGATATATCAGTAAAAAATGATGACCATTTAATTAAATTAGCGGCGATTATTCAACGTTATATCTCAACGAAACAGACTCTAGAAGGAAGTGATGGATTATTTAGCGATGATGAAAAAGAGCAATTATTAGAAATTGCAAAAAAATCATATGTTGAAGAATCTGAAGAAGTACTTGCTGATATTCAGAATGAAGAGGAAAAAATTCGAGAAAAGATTGAAGAAGCTAAAGATAAGTTAAAAGATAATGAAAACGGACGTTAAGTTAGCAGAAGTAGTAGACATCAATACTGATACAAATGTTATAGTTGTTAGAACTATTTCAGATAGCATTCCACGTACATATGATTCAGTACGACCTTTAGATTTAAATTCGCTTAAAGTTCCAGTAGTAGGAGAACATGTTACTATAATTAAAGGACTACGACAAGAATCAAATTTAAGTGTACGTAGATATGATTGGTATTATGTAACAACATATTCTATTCAATCAAACATAAATAATAATCTACTCCCGGGCGTAACAGCTGTTGCAAATTTACCAGTAACATTTAATGATACTCAGGTCGATAGTTTGCAACTATATCGTGGAGATATTGCATATCAGGGCAGATGGGGTAATACAATTCGATTAGGAAGTAGCGTCAGTGAATCTACATATTCATTTCGGCAAAATTGGACTAGTAAACAACAAAATAGTCCTATAATAATTATATCAAATAATACTGCTAATACTAAGGTAGAATCAGTTGATTCCGCAAATTCTTGTATTTGGTTAACTAGTGATCAGCAAGTTAATAATTTTACTACTAATTATAAAATTCAAAGAACAGATTCATTTGACTCACAATTAATTGGATCTGCGGATCGCATTATACTAAAGGCAAAAACAGACGTAATTGCATTAGATAGCAATGTGGCTATTGAAATAAATGCACCGAGAATTGAATTTGGTATTAATAGTGACAAAGAACCAACATTACATAGCACGGCTATACTTAAAGCACTGAATGATATTATTGGTATATTAAAAGCCGGTACTGTTGCTGGCGGTCCTTTAATTTTAGCAAATAAATTATTAGCTGTGGAACGAACATTAGAACAAGCTGCTAATTTAAGTATATGGCAAGATAAATACAAACAACAGGAACTATAATATATGGCCGTAATACCAGCACCACCGTATAACATAATACCAGATTTATTAACTTCAGCGAAAGGAACGATAACATCGTTACTAAATGATACAATTGCTGATGTTAAGCAAAAAGCTACTGATGTAGAATACTTGATATTTCTACTACCGCCGATTACTCAAATTACATGTGATGATCCAAATATTAAAAAATTAAAAGCTTTAATATCAAAATTAGAAATATCAATTCAAAATTTAGAAGGTGTTCTTAATGGAATACCACAAATTGCAACGTTCTTACAAATAACTACAACAGCTACGTTGAACGTAATACCTGTAGTACTTGGACTACCCAGTCCACCAACGTTTCCAGCTGTAGGAGCACAAACGATAGAACAGTTAGCATCAATTTTAGAAAAAACTCGAGATATTGCCGGAGTTATAAATTTACAATTATCTGGATTGGATCCTGTGATTAAAACAATAGTTAAGAGTATATCATTATCAAATCAGTTATTATTAAAAATTTGCGGTACCGAAGCAGTGAATTTAAATGATTTAATTGGAAATATTAATTCTATAGGTAATACTAATGATTTTATAAACATTACAATACAAGAATCAGTTACTAATGCAGATATAAATCGCAGATTTCCTAGTGATTTTTATAAAGATGTAAATGTTCCAGACGAAACCATTAATGAACGAATTCAAACAATTCGCGAAATATTACTACGAGGCTCTAGCGTGTTATCTGATTTACGTGAATCTCCATCTAAAATATTATCTGGTGATGGAGCTCCTGTTAATGGTATAGGTAAATCTGGCGATTATTATACAGATGTTACTACTAATACTGTATATGGGCCTAAACCAACTGATAATTCTTGGTCGTAAATTACAATTGTAAATATTTATTAATAAAATAAAAACATTATGGAACAGTCAACAAAGTTTTTAAAAATTTTAAAACGAGTAGTAAGAGAAGAACTTCGAAATGTAATTAAAGAAGAACTTTCGGAGATACTACAAGAAGGGTTACAGTCTACAATTAATGAACTTAATACTACAAAAATTAATGAGTCTACATCGTATATTGAAAAGCCAGTAGGTAACCGTAAACGGTCTAATAAAAATAAAGTAGAATTTAATAAAAATAAATTTTCTAATATTTTAAATGGTACTGAGTCTTTAAAAGAAGCATCGCCGGTAGCTATGAATTCATCATATGGAGAGTTAATGAATGAAAACATAACAATGACTTCCGCAGATGCAATGAATTTTGGAGCTCAGCGAAACATGAAACGAGGTATGCCAATGCATCCAAGTATGGCAGCACCAGCAGTAATTCAAGATCCAGAAACTGGAAAAAATATGTCGGTAGATCCAGCTGTTGCAAATGCAATGACTCGAGATTATAGTGCATTAATGAAAGCGATAGACAAGAAAAAGAATAGATAAACAGATGGCATATCAGATAATAAATAGCAATACTGTTAATACCCCAACGGCTACCAGAGATCGCGTATTGGGTATTAGTTTAAATTTTAACGGTCCGGGTATATTCGAGCCTATTTATTTATCTGATACACAGGCGTTAGAAAATTTAAAAAATTTATTGTTAACGACTCCCGGGGAACGTATTGAAAATGTTACATTTGGATGCAATTTAATGAATGTCATTTTTGAACCAAATACAGATGATCTTAAAGAAAATATATCAGAAATAATAAGTGGGGCTGTATCTTTTTGGTTACCATATATTAGTTTAACTGGCATTGATATAAAATCAATCGTTGATGATCCAACACTAGAAAATATTGTAGAAATTTCTATAACATTTCAAGTAACCGGCACGATTGAAGAACAAACACTTAGTATACAATTAACAGAAAATGGCGTAGTTAATATTGGATAACAATGAATAATACAAAAGATATATCATATTTAGGAAAAGATTTTAATAGATTCAAACAGAATCTAGTTGATTTTGTTAAACAATATTTTCCAAATGATTATACAGATTTTAATGAATCATCTCCGGGAATGATATTTCTGGAAATGGCTTCTTATGTAGGGGATGTTCTGTCATATTACACTGATTCAAATTTAAAAGAATCGTTATTAACACAAGCACAGGAACGAACTAATATTACTGATATATCTAGAATGCTAGGTTATAATGTAAAAAGTGCAACGGCTGCTCATGTAGATTTAGATGTATATCAATTAGTACCATCTATCGGAAGTGGCGATTTAGTTCGGCCAGATTATACGTATGCGTTAACAATTAATTCCGGATTGCGCGTGGCTACACAAAATACAAATATAGAATTTAGAACATTAGATACTGTAGATTTTGCGTTTTCATCGTCATATGATACTACTGAAGTTACTGTGTATGAAAGTGATGATGCAACTAAGCAACCAACATATTATTTATTAAAGAAAAAAGTAAGAGCTGTTTCTGGAGCAGTAAAAACTGCTACATATACTTTTGGTTCGCCGGTACCATATGATAAAATTGTGTTACCTGATACTGGTATTATAGAAATAATAAGCATTGAAGAATCAGATGGAGATAATTGGTATAACGTACCATATTTAGCACAGGATACTATATTTGAAGAAGTTCCTAATTTAGCAGAGAATGATCCAGATTTAGCACAATATCGATCATCGGTAGGTAGTTTATTAAAATTAAGAAAAACTGCAAAACGTTTTGTAACTAAATTGAGATCTGATAATAGAACCGAAATTCAATTTGGTGCTGGTATATCTGATAATAATGATGAAGAAATCATTCCAAACCCAACTAATGTAGGGAATGGATTAGCAGGATTTCGTAAACCAATTGATGTAGATATCGATCCATCGAACTTTTTATATACAAGAGCATATGGACAAGCCCCAGCAAATACCACATTAACTGTTACATACACAATAGGAAATGGAATTTCGGATAACGTTCCAGCAAATGTATTAACTAACATACAATTTATTGAATTTACTGATGATGTAAATTCTAGCCAGGCTGCGTCTGTTTTAAATTTTGTTAAAAAAACAGTGTCTGTTAATAATCCAATTCCAGCAATTGGTGCTAAAACTATTGATACTATACAAGATATAAAAAATAATGCAGTTGGTAATTTTGCCACACAAAACAGATCTGTTACTGCAAATGATTATATTATACGATCATATTCAATGCCGGCAAGATTCGGCAGTATATCAAAAGCGTATATTGTACCCGATGATCAATTATCACAAAAACAATTAATTGAAACAAGAATAAATAATCCGATGGCAATGAACATGTATGTTTTAGGATATAATTCTTCGAAACAATTAACTGCATTAAATACAGCAATAAAAGAAAACTTAAAATCATATCTAGATTATTATAGAATTTTAACAGACGCAATTAATATTAAAGATGCATTTATTATTAATATAAGTATAGACTTTGAAATAACTACTAAATCGAATTATAATAGTAATGATGTATTAATTAGATGTTTAAACAATGTTAGAGAATTCTTTAATATTGATCGATGGCAAATCAATCAACCAATAATTAAATCAGAAGTTGTTAATATCATTGCAAATACCGATGGAGTACAAAGTGTAGTTAAAGTTGTCATGAATAATAAAGTAGATACTGATTTAGGATATTCTGGTAATTCATATGACTTAAGTTCAGCTACTAAGTCTGGAGTTATATATCCATCATTGGATCCTAGTATATTCGAAGTTAGATTTCCAAATTCAGACATACGCGGTAGAGTAGTAAATTACTAGTATTATATTTATATATAAAAGGAAATCATGGGTGTATTATCTGATAATAGAGCACAGATAACAGCTGGCGGACTTATTTCAGCAAGTTTTGTTTCAGATTTATATGATGTTTTAACAGGAAACACGGTTGAAAACTTAAGTTTATCTGGCTCTGTTAATATAACTGGTAGTTTGTTTGGGTCATTAACTGGTTCGGCTACTACCGCTTCATATGTATTAAATGCAGTATCTGCTTCATATTCAATATCTTCGTCAGTATCTACAACATCATCATTTGCTGTAACGTCTTCTTATTCTACAACTGCTGTAACAGCTTCATTTGTTAGTTCAACATTAACATTTAAAACTGGATCGTTGCCTTCTGTAATTAACGGAGCATTAGCAGTTTCATCAAGTGGAGACTTATATTTTGGTAGTGGTAGTGCTTGGCATAAAGTATCATTAGTATAAAAAAGGATATAGAAATGTTTAGAATATTTTACGCAGAAAAAGATGCTACGATGTATGAATCTGTTCCTACTACTAATACGGGTATAGATGAAGTATTAGAAATAGGAAAACGATTGAGCACTGATGGATCGACTTTACAAAAATCCAGATCTGTTGTAAAGTTTGATATGTCTGAAATTACAGACACTTTATCTAAATATAATGTTGATATTAATAATTGTAAATTTGTATTACAGTTATTTACTACACACGCAAAAAATTTACCAGCAGAATATACGATTGATGCAAAAGTAGTTGGACAAACATGGATTAATGGAACTGGGTTCGAATCTTCTAGTCCTATAAAAACAGATGGTATAACATGGAATTATCCAGTAAGTGGATCATCGTGGATATCTAGTTCACAAGAAATCAGAATAAATAGTTCGAGTCTATATGTGTCTGGATCAGGTACTGGTGGATCTTGGTTATATCAAAGTGGATCAGGAATATTTGACGAATCCTTGTTTAATTCATCGTATTTTTATCAACCAGGATTAGATGAAACAGAGTCATTTACGTATAGACCAACAGATATTAATATGGATGTGTCTGGAGCAATACGTTTATGGGTATCTGGTTCTGGCGGTAAAACTATTGAAAATAATGGGTTTATTTTAAAATTTTCTGATGCAGATGAGACGGATAATACCAAACAAGGATATATTAGATTTTTTAGCAGAGATACACATACCATATATGTTCCAAAATTAACAATGTATTGGGATGATTCTGTATATGATTCTACATTAACACAAATTGATTTAGATTCATATACAATGTACACAAAATTAAAAGGAGAATACCGAGACACTGATATTGTTAAGGTTCGTTTATACGGCCGAGACAGATATCCTAGAAAATCTCCTACTAATTTATTTCCATTACAGACAGTTAAACGTTTACCGGAAACTACTTATTATTCTGTTAGAGATGCGGCTACTGACGAAATCATAATTCCATATGATAATATTTATAATAAAGTTAGTTGTGATTCTACGAGCAACTTTATTTATCTAGACATGAATGGATTTATGCCGGAACGGTATTATCGTTTAGAGTTTAAAATTGTAGATGGATTTACCGAACAACGCATTGATGATGAATATTATTTTAAAGTAGTTAGATAATGGCAAATTTCAGTCTATATACCGAATTCGGATTAACAGTACAATCAAATAACCCAGATATAATTAAACGAGATAATAACGGAAATGTTATAATTTATTCTGGAAATGATGACAATCAAAAACTGCTTATTGAAACGGTAAAAGAACGGTATACTAATCGAAGTGTTATAGATACAATTGATACGCAATTTCGTTATTTTACATTTCCAGTTGCTGATGTCGGCGTTGATGTTACTACTGCAATTCCTTTGCCGGAGATTCCAGATATTTCTAGTATATTACCAGATACAGAAACTGGCGATCCTCCACCTGTTACATTTGATCGATATAACGACATAGTTCCGACAGACTTGATACGCCGTAATATACAAACATTGTTCGACCGAGACCCAGCAGTATTAAAAACTAACAACGTAAAAACCTTATTTAACAATTTCAATCAGGCTTTAGGAAAAGCAGAGGACGAATTACCGGGAGTACGAGATGCTTGGATATTCTGGTTTAAGAAAGTATCTTCTGGTAACCGTACGGATGATTTGACTTATGTATTAGATGCAACAATTGACAATTTAGTTGCTGGTGGCGGTGGAGTTATAGAATAATATATGTTAACACAGTATAAAAATATAGACCAAATACGAAATTCAACTTCTGCGATATTAGCAGAACGGTATCCTAGTATTAACAAAAATTTATTTAAATCTACAGGTTATACCTTTGATCCCGATATCGCAACGGCTGGAGCGGGTAGTCAAATTGAATTGCACGTATATGCATCTGATAATTGGCTGACAGGAAATCATTCTGTAAATGCAATTAAATCAATTCCTGTATATTATAATACTGAAACTGGAAATGAGTATTCATTTGGATCTACTCCATTAATTATCGATGTTGCACAACAATTACAAGATTTAGAAATACAAACTGGTAATTATACTTTTGTTGTAAACTTCTTTAAAAATTTAATTGGTAGCTACGAAGAACAATATCTTAAGATACAAGAAATATCTCCAGATCGTACGGAGATAAAATTAAGAATAATCGATGGTGAAAATCAAAATGCATTACGACAAGTATCTGAGTTTGGTAATATAAATCAAACAGCTGTTAATCCTCCTACATTACCGGGTCGGATTGCCAATGCAGATAATAATGGCGATGCTGTTTCTCGAGTACGATTAACAGATGTAATTCCTGATATTACTAATAAAACATATTTACTAAATTTTAGCAGAAACCAAACCGCATTATTTGTTAATAGCGTCGTAGTTGGCGAATACGTTTATATAAAGCTATTAGATCCGTTAGATAATATAATTGAACCAAATTTTAAATGCTGGGTTGTAGAAGAACGTAAATCGCCATATATCGATCATATATCAATCATTCCACCGGTATATGAAAAGACATTCAATGTTTTATCTGGCCCAAATTTTGATGCAATTGGAGAAGATGAAAGCTCAACCGAAACTGGATTTAAAACATGGACTGACTTAATTGGTTCATCTGTATCTACTTCTCAGCAAATTATCGATTCATATTTTTCTGGAAGTTTATCTGGAATTAAATTAAATATAGATTATACAGATTTTAATAATTTTGTATTTTATAGTTCAGCTGAAGAACGAGTTAAAAACTTTAAATATAAATTGGAATTATTAGAATATTATACTTCGCAATCAGCTGTTGTTGCTGGAATAAGTGGAAGTGTAGCTACTACAAATGCAGCAGATATTACAAACTTGCAAACAGCTGTTGTAAGTGGATTTGATAATTTTGAAAAGTTTTTATATTATGAGTCATCATCAGTATTGTATAGTAATCCACATCCGCATGAAGCTCCGATTGTAGCAGAAGTGACAGGTAGTTATATAACGCCAGTACCAAAAACAAATTCAACTAGACCGTATTCAATAGCTGCTATTTCATCTAGTGCGTTTAATACTTGGTATACTTCGTTGTTAGGTAATGCCGAATCGTATGATTCATATAACTTAAACATGCTCAATAAAACAATTCCAATGCATATTCGATACAATGAATCGAATCAAAATATGCGATTGTTTACGGATATGTTAGGACAACATTATGATATAATATGGACTTATGTTAGTAATATACAACGTTTATATAAACATGAAGAAAATCCTAAATTAGGTGTTCCGAATGAATTATTATATGATGTTGCTAAACAATTTGGGTGGAATCTTGTTAATGGAAAACAAGATAAAAACTTATGGGAATATTTGTTTGGTACTGACGAATCTGGTATTCCTATTACTGGATCAAATTCGGTAACTGGTGATTCTTTATCGGCAAAAGATATTACATATACAACATGGCGCAGAATTGTTAATAATTTACCAGGATTATTAAAATCTAAAGGTACTGCTCGTAGTGTCAAGGCTTTATTATCTTGTTATGGTATTCCAGAATCATTAATTACGATTAAAGAATATGGTGGTCCTAGAATTAATCGTGCGCCATTATATAAAAAATTAAATTTTGATTATTCATTAGATTTAATTGCTAATACTGCTGGGACAGTTACTGTAGATTATACACAACCGATCCAATCCGTAGAACTTAGGTTCCGCACAGATAATGTATTAAAAAATCCATCTATTCCTAATACGATGCATTTATATAGTATTGATGATAACGATGTAACAATAGATTTCGTTTCGGGTACATATGGTACTATTTCCATTAATGGAACTGCATCAAATGCAATTGAAATGTTTGATGGTGGATGGATTAATACTGTATTAAGACAAAATGGATCAGATTTAGAATTAATTGCAAATGGATCTAAATATGGTAAAATTTTAACAGCTGCATCTGCGTCTGATACTGGTATTTCTTTTAATAGTACCGGTTCGTTAGTGTTGGGTGGTACTAGTAGTGGAGCTAGCAGATTAGTAGGACAACTACAAGAATTGCGATTATGGACGGGATCTTTACAGGATGATCCATTTCACAATCACACAAAAGCCCCGGGGGCATATGATGGAAATATTTCGGCATATGATGAATTAGTATTCCGATTGCCATTAAATCAAAAAATTGATCATTCTGCTACTTCTAGTTTAATTGGTGTTGAACCTAATTCATCTGGTATTTCAGCTTCATTTGCTAGTTGGACAAATGATATTCCATATGATTCATTAGAAGAAACATATTATTATGATGGGATATCATTAGGCGTTGGAACATATGATGACAATAAAATTCGTTTAGAAAATAATGAATTGGTTGGCACATTAGATGTAAAAACTAGAGCTGAACGAAGTCAATATGATAAAGCTCCATTAGACAGTAAAAAATTAGGAGTGTATTTTTCTCCACAAACAATGATTGATGAAGATATTATTGCACAATTAGGAGAAACATATCTAGATGATTATATTGGTGATCCAGGAGATGCAGATCTAAATGCATATCCTAGTTTAATTCAATATTCTAGAAATTATTGGAAAAAATATTCTACTAATAATGATATGAATGCATATATCAAAATATTTTCATTGTTTGATATGTCGTTCTTTAATCAATTGAATCAACTATTACCAGCTCGGGCTGATAAATTAACTGGTTTATTAATACAACCAAACATATTAGAACGAAATAAAGACACGGCATTACCTACCGTTGTACGTGAATCATTTTCATATACCGGAGATGTAAATGCACAAGTAACAAATATTTCTTCGGAGTTCCCTATACAAAACGTAGCAATAATTAGTGCGTCAAATGCTGGCTTGACATATAATGGCGTTCCATATTCATATGACAGTGTTTATTTTTCTGGTTCTAGTTTCCATACTGAATCTTCACCATATTGGTTTAGCCAAGCAGTTTTACCATCAGTAATAACTTCGGTACCATCTAAAATTTATAGTTTAGTTGAAATTGTTAGTGGTGTATATGGAACTGGTACATATGGGACTTCTACATATGGATTAGGAGAAACATTGGTTGCATCTGAAATACAAGATTATTTACCTCAAGGTTTAGAAAATTTATTTTATAACGGATCGAAAGTAACTTCTCCTGGGTTTGATATTGATTCTCCAGACACAGTAGATGGTGGACCTGTTATTGAAATTATTGAAGCAAATCCCAATCAAATTGTTTTTCAATCATTAAGTAATAGTGATGGTAATTTTAGAATTACATAAAATTAATACTACTATATTTATATATAAAGATTTAAAAGGTATATAATATGGGATATTTAGACAATAGTTCTGTAACAGTTGATGCAATATTAACATTAAAAGGTAGAGAACTTCTTTCATCTGGCGATTCAGCATTTAATATTACGCAATTTGCATTAGGGGACGATGAAATTGATTATGGACTATGGAATCCAAATCATCCATTAGGAACTAATTATTACGGCGCTGCAATTGAAGCATTGCCAATTACCGAAGCAATTCCTGACGAAACACAGGCTCTTCGATATAAATTATTAACGTTGCCAAAACAAACAAATGCTATACCAGTTATAACAGTTGGCAATACATCTATTACTATTAATGGTAATGCTAGTTCTACAATATCTCCAAATACATCGTTACAAGGAAATGCACAGTATGGTTATACTGCTATTTTATCAGATTCAACTGTAGCAGATTTATCTGTTGTACAACCATTGGCTAATAGTAATATACAGCCAACTGTAATTGGATTAAATCAAGATGCACAAAGTGTTTCAGCGGTTGGATTTGTATTTGAAATTACTGGTAAAGTTAACACGTTAGGTAGTAAAACTGCTACGATTACTATTGTTGGTAATGAAACTGGTGGGAGTGTTACTATTAATTTAACGGTAAACAGATTTACCGCGACCCAGGCTGTACCGTCTGGAGTATCTTTATAATAAAATTATATTTGGATAAATGATGAACATGACAAATAAAATACAAAAATTAAAATCTAAATCTAGATTAGGGCAGTTAACTTCTGGTACTAGAGGGGGCTTAGCTAGTGGTGTTAGTGGAAATACTGGAATACAAGCTTCTGTACCGGGGGCGTCTAGAATACAGGCATCTGTACCAACCAACGATCAAGTAGTAGTTCAAAGTAACCAAACGTTTAGTACATTTAATTTAGCTGATGATGTCGTTAATAATGTTAAAGAAACAGTAACATCAGGTTTATGGAGTGATAATTTAGGATCGTTAACTACATATTTTACTGCATCAGATCAGTCTACATCTCAACGTAGATACTACGTAGACATATATCAAGATACACCATCAGCTGATGGAGCAGCAGTACAGTTTTCATTGGCATATGGAAATGCAGTTGGTAGTGGGTCTTCGAATCTAGGAACTCAACAAACTCCGGCTTCTAAAGCAATATATTCTCAATACAGAAATTTATTGTTAGAAAGTACCGATACTAGATTTACAACTACAGACTCTGGATCAACTGATTCTATATATGTTGTTAACATTAAAAGAAATCGCGTTAAAGAAAGATTAGATGAAGGAAACTTTGAATTGCCATTATTAACAATAAGTTCCCGAGCAACAAATGCAACCGGCTCAGTCTCTGTTTCTGGTACGCAAATTACTTTGATTGATGATTCATCTATTGCATCTGCTACGGTTGGTTCATCCGGCCGTGTTTATAATATAGTATCAGGATCGATTAACTCTGGTGTGTATACATCAGCAACACCGGTTTATTATGGTAAATTTTATCCAGATCATGGAGTAATGATTCTAGACGGAAATAAATTAGATCAAGTTTTAGCATATGATACTAATTTAACATCTGATTCTGAAGGAAATAATCATTTTGCAATGTTCCATTCAATTTCAGGATCAGCTTCTGGATTCCAAGCTAGAAATTCACAAAAAATAACTAGTACACATTATTTTGTAAGAATTAAAAACGGACAATATAACTTTTCAAATAACCCAACATACACAACAGGTTCGGATGGCGTTTTAGCACAAAGCACATTTATTGGTGATCCGAAAACATATATAACTACAATTGGATTATATAATAATCGACAAGAATTATTAGCTGTTGGAAAATTGAGCCAACCGTTATTAAAATCATTTTCTAGAGAGGCTCTTGTTAGAGTTAAATTAGATTATTAATATTTACCCATCGAATTAATCCCTGTTATATTTATAATAAAAGTATAACAGGGTTTTTACGATATGAAAGCTATTAATTTATTAGAAAATGTAGATCTAGTTACAACTAATGTATACACTAGAATCAATCAGTCTGACATTGCGTTAAACCCATTCGAAGCAAATAAAACCTGGACGTTTTATTCTGGTTCTGCTACTAGTAGTGCAATTCCATTACAAGCAATTTATACTTCAACGTTGCCGCCGATTGGAAGTAATGCTACATTTAATAATGCAACGAATATTAATGGGTCATATCAAGTTATCACATACTATTCAATAAATCATTTATTTTACGATAAAAAAGATAATCCATATAATTGTTTTGGGCAAACTGATATAAATCGAACTAGTAAATTCTTATATGATTCGGCTTCGGTTTTTTCTATTCCGCAAAACAAAGTTGGAGAAAGTGTAAAACGAGGATCATTTCAATTAGATACATATGTTGATACAACGATTCACGGAACTAGTATTCCAGTTTCCAAAAGCGTTGCTATTAGAAGTGATGTATATGGAAATTTATATGATAATTCATATGACAGCGGATCTATAGTAACCGGTGTTAAATATTATGAAGGATTCAATGAATATTTTGATACTACCAGAATAAATTATACATCTGCTGGAGTAACATATGTTCCAGGAATTCCTACCGTTACTGGTGCAACGCAATCGTTGGGATTAGCTGCTAAGTTTTCTGGAGCAGGTTATATTGAAACAGATATTATAGGAGAATATGATCGTGACAATGATTATTCAGTATCATTGTTTATATCAGCATCTAATACCGGTTCTGATAATATGTTGGTATTAGCAAAAGCTAATTCATCGGCAGTTACACAATATCCATTTAAATTAGAATTAAGTGGTAGTGATCAATTAATTGCGTCGGTTGCTGGGGCTAGCAATTACATAACACAGATTACAAGTTCGGCTACTGTTACGGATTGGACTCATGTAGTTTGCCAAAAAACAGGTAGTTTATTTGAATTGTATATTAATGGATCTATACATGCGTCCGCTTCTAGTAATTTATTAAATAATAATATAAATAATTCATTTACGCAAAGTGCATATATTAACAACACAGATTTATTGAAAATTGGGGGCTATGACTCTAATAGCTCAAATCTAACAGGTGTTATTGATGAAGTAAGGATATTTAACCAGGCAAATACTATTAGCAGTATAAGTGCGTTAAATGACCGAGAAGAAGCTACGTTAAAATGTCTGCAAACTAATTATGTTGGTAATATTTTTGAACCGCAAGGATTAGCTGTAATTTCTAGTCTAGATTATGCATATGAATATATTTTAAATTCGCCATATACTGCTAGTTACAAAAGCACAGTTAGAATATATGAATTAGATGTTTTAGCACGAGTCAATCGAGGAGTATTAAATATTTCATCTAATCCTACTACATTAAAAGATAATAATACCGAAATAAAAGCGTTTGCAACTGGATCTGATTTTAAACCGTATATAACAACGATTGGATTATATAACGACAGAAATGAATTAGTAGCAATCGGAAAATTAGCACAACCAATACAAAAACGAAATGATATTGACGTTAATTTTTTAATTAAAATTGATTTAGATAAAAATTTACCGGTAACGATATGATAAAATTAAAACAATTACTTCGCGAAATGTCTGAAGAAGATATTAATCGTTTATTAGATAAAATTAAACAAAAAGAGTTTTCTTTTTTTGATAAAGGAGCTAATGGTCGTATTTATAAAATTAATAATGAAGATTTTTTATTTAAGATAACAACCGAACAAGAAGAATATCGAGTAGCAGCTGTAATTGTTGGTAGACATGGTGAATTTTCGACATTTATCCCAGTGCATTATGTTAATGGAACAAATATGTATATTATGAGTTTAGCGAATCCGCTGTCTGGCTCATATCGAACAGCTATTGAAAACTTTATAAAAAAATATCATGAATTTGCTAGAAATACCAACGGAGAAGTTTCAGTTTTTGATTATTTAGATGCAGATGGTGCTCGGGATATTGATATAAAATTGGTTAATTTTTTACGAGCATTGCAGCAAGATATTATAAAAACAGGAATTACAGATTTAGAATTAGATCTAGATTTTCGTACGGATAATATAATGTTATGGAACGGTAATTTAGTAATGATTGATTGGTAGTTGATATTTATATAAAATTGGAATATAAATGAAGAATTGGAATAGTGTATTATTAGAGTCGATTATACGGGATAATTTGTTTGAGCAGGCAAGTGCCGAATCAGACCGTGTTATCATACGACCAATGTTAGGATTAGAAGGCGAACGTAAAGTAGCTCGCGCGAAAAAAGCAATGGGAATTACAGACCCAGTTGATGATGGATTTGTAGTAATAAACAGACAATCATCAACTGTAAGTAAACTAGATATTATTAATGCAATTCAAAAATCACGTGATTTTGGTATAGGTAGTCAATTTGATTCTAAGAAATGGGTATATTTAATTTCAAATAATCGAGCAATAGGAAAAAATTCTAGCAAAAGAGATGTTCTTATATTGCAAGCTAAAAATTATAATTTATGGAAAAAAATAACATTATTGAATAAACAACACCGAGAGTTAATGGATCAAATTCCACAAAGAGACCGTAGAGCTTTAGATATAGCGGATTATACTAACTTCTCGCTAACAAGTTCTGCTTTTCCTAGGAATATAGATACTTGGATATATTTTGATGAGGATATATTTAAGTCTAGAGAATTTATATCAAAACTAGAAAATGATATTAACACTATGAAACGCGTAGGCCCAGCAACTCAACAATATCAGAAAAAGATTGCGGATTTAGAAAAAGCAAATTTAAATTTACGCAACGAATTAGAGACGATAAAACTAAGCCCATCAATAGCAACCGACGATGAAAAGGAAGTAGCCGCTGGTGCATACCCAGGAGATTATCAACAATCGGATAATCGAGATACAAATATCGAGATAACCGACATATACAAAAGTTCAGATACGGAATTAATCAAGCAATTACAACGAGATATTATTAAAATGGTAGAAAATAATCCACAAATATACCCAACTAACCCAGAATATAAACGTGTATTTGATTTATTTATTAATCGATATAAAGATGATGGTAAATGGGGTACGAATATGAGTGATATGGTTGAGTTAATGAATCAAGGATTTGAGGCAGGTAGTTCTAGATCTAATATAACTAAACAAGTATATGAATTAATAATTAAATATCAAACGGATAAATTATAATGATATGTGAACAATATTTCAATTGGGATAATATAAAACTTACTAGTACTAGTAACAACAAACAAAACAAAAAGGTTACTGGTGTTACTGGCAAAGCAGTTACCGATGCTGAGTTTAAAACATTTAAAACTAATTTAGCACAGCGATTAGCATTTCCACTTACATCAGAAATATCTAGATTTTTAGATGCATGGCGTAGAGCAGAAAATACAAATGCAACGTATAATCCATTTTCAACAAAATGGCCAGGTAAAAATAAAACTACATGGTCCAAAGATGCTGGTATGACCCGTTTTAATTCAGCTGGTGTTAAGAATTTTTCAAATATCGATGCGGGAATAGAAGCAACCATTGACACATTGAATCAATCTTATTATACAGATTTAGTAAGCCAGTTAAAACAAGATGGTATAACAGCAGAGGAATTAGCAGTTAATCCAAATCTACGAAAATGGGGAACAACTTCATCAAATCCAAATTTAATTAAATCTTTGTTAAAGACTAGCAGTGATACAATTGATGATATAGACACTGAAACTCAAACTAGTTTATTAGATGATTTAGTTAGTAAAAATAAACAAGTATTACGAATATGGAGGATGTGGTATAATATATTAACAGTAGATCCACAAAGATATTTTTGGAAGTTTAAAGGCGTTGTAGATGATGAGCAAGGAGCTGTTGATTGGATATATGATCAATTTAATAATAAAACTAATCATGCACAATTATTAAACGAATATAAAATATGGTGTAATAAAAATATAGATAAATTACCAGAATGTGCTTATGTATTATCAAATATCAATAAGATACGAGGAATTGTAGGCCCAAACGGATTACCTGCAGTTATTTTAGCTGGCAAAGAAGGACGGATAACTGAATACTATAGAGGATTTTGGGCATATAACCCAAAAGAAAATAAATGGAAACGATATACTTCTACATTTCCATTTAAATGGAATTATTTCTAATTATTAAAAATAAGTTATGAAACAAAATCATTGGCATACCGCTGGCAGTAAACAACGCCAAGCGGCTTATAAATATGGATATAGATCTGGTTTAGAATTGAAAGTAGCTGATCAAATTAAAGAAGCAAATTATCCGTTAAATTATGAAACTGAAACATTAAATTATATAGTACCCGAACGAAAATCGAAAT
>Ga0208644_1001447_pt1 | contig 19781 bp, 29 predicted proteins | sample VirMetDEL_Nov_18_FD_184517 | JGI IMG/M metagenome (GOLD analysis project Ga0208644, IMG submission 184517) | Aqueous microbial communities from the Delaware River and Bay under freshwater to marine salinity gradient to study organic matter... | ecosystem: Environmental > Aquatic > Marine >...
CGCGACCTAACATCCGGCATCGCGTTATCGGACCGCGCGATGCTAACAACGACCCCGAGGTCCGTAATAACAGTTAGGACATCGTGACAGATTTCACGAAGTCCAGAAACGGCAAAAAAGGAGCCGATTCATGAGTAAGGACGCCAGGATAACCGCGCTTGCGGTAATGAAGTCGATGATTGAGTCCAGGGATTACACGGTCCCCGACGACGAATTTGAGATAATCTTGAAGCAGTTCATTCAGATGATCGACCGTTTGGCAGGCCCTGCCACCGAAAATTCAGGTGGGTACTCAACTCCCCACGCGAAACCAGCGGGGGGCGGGGGTGATGTCACCGACATGGTGATCGGTCAGGTTGAAGACAAGGGCAAGTATTGCCGCGTCTCGGTCGCATCGCCTGGAGAGCGATCGCAGTGGGTATCGGCCTGGGACAAGGCTGCCGACGTGGTGCGGGGGCTGCCGCCGAACACCAAGATCAAGGGCATTCTCCATACCTCCAAGGACGGTAGGTTTGTGAACCTCAAGGATGTTCAGGTCGTCACGGAGCCCGTGGACATCCCTTTCTGATGTCTATCGTCGATCGCATCATCCGCGAGACTGCGCCCGTCTTCGGTTTGCCACCTTACTGGTGGCAGGCCGGAGTCGGGAACTTATCCTATGTAACAACTCGGCCATCCAATCGGGTGTACGACACGCCGGAACACTTCAACACAACGACGCGCGAAGAACGTGCAGATTGCTTTGCAATGATCGTCGGAAAGGCACAAAGTATGTGCCAGGGACGGAACGAAATTGTTCGTGCGACTGGGGTCAGCAGTGGCACTTACGCGGTTGCCTCGTTAAGGTGGAAAGCGATGAAGGAATTGCATCCGTTTTACTGCGGGCTGGGCGGTAAACTTGGAAACATTGCACGAAAGGAGATGCTGGACGAATGGAAGAACGACATCCATTTCAATGGGAACTTGACGAAGCGTTCGAGAAACTCAAGGCTCGCATCGGAGAGGAAGACGCGGAATACCTCGTCGCGGTCTTCACCGAAATGATTTTCGCTGGTATCATGAGCGAGTACGAATTCCTAAGCCTGCTGGGGCTTGTGTAAGAAAGGGAGCGCATGCCGCTCGAAGACATCAAAAACAACAAGGGCGTCACAACGACGCGGTTCACGTTCCCGGTGCCGATCACCGGGACCGAGGCTGCGATGGACGACCCCACGCCACCGGAGGCAATCCTTCCTGGCATTGCTTTCAGAAATCACACCACTCTACTTTCGGGCGCGCCGAAAGCCGGAAAAAGTACGCTCATCCGCGACTGGATCCGCCGGATCGGACTCGCTCATTTCAACGAGAACATGCACTCGCACTTCGTGCTTCCCGATCGGCTGGTCAAGGCGGCGAAAGTGCTTTATTTCTCGGAGGAAAACCCGTTCGCGTGGAATGCGTTCTTTGCAGGGTTGCAGGAGGATGAGGTGTGCCGTTCCTCCTGGTCTGCTGATCGAGAGCCGCAGTCCGATTTCGATTGGTTCCAACTCTACGATCGGAGGCACACCGGGATCGCACCCGTGCGTGCCGACGAACGCAAGTATTGGGTTGACGCGGTGATCGAGATCGTGAAGTTGCACAACATCGACATGGTGGTTGTCGATCCAGTGACGCGGTTTCTCGCGTTGACATCCGAGAACGATAATATGGAAGTGCTTTCCGCGATGATGGAGATGGAGCGCATTGCCACCGAAGGGGATTGCGCCTTGCTGATGTTGCACCACACCGGGAAAGCCGGTGGTCAGGCCCGCGGAGCCAGTGCGTTCCTCCAAAACGTGGATGTCATCCTCACGCTGCGGAAGCCACGCGAAGGGGAAGAGGTTGATGAGGCATCGAACCCGGAAACCGTGCGTGTCCTGGAGGGAACCGGGCGGTTCGACGAGATCGTCTCCCGCATGGGCCTGTGGTACGAGGACGCCCAGTACCACGGAACCGACCACGTATCCGCCGTGCGACCGATGAACCCGCAGGGTGATGACGCGGATCGAATCCTGCAATGGGTGAAGATGAACACTCCGATCCCTGGAACCCTCGAAGCCGATCAGTTCAGCGGATTCGAAAAGAACGAAGTCATGGAAGGCGTCGACATGAAGGGAAGTCGATTCCAACGTGCGATGCGAACGCTGGTAAGCAAAAACGCCGTCCGTCGGGACGGCAACACCCGAAACACGAGGTACTTTTTGGTATGAGTTACATGAATTACATCAACCTGAACGAGATCCCACTGCCGCCGACTGTCAATCACCGGCTGATGCCGATGTGCATGCAGGGCCGAGGCCGCCTCATCAAATCGCCGAAGTTCCGAAAGTGGGAGAAGGATGCAGCGGTTTACATTCGCGGTGCGTGTGATCCGATGACCGATGATAAGGAACTGCACGTCAAGATCACCATTCGATGGCCTGACAAGCGAAAGCGGGACATCGACGGGCCGGTGAAGCCGCTTCTCGATCTCATCGTTCGGAACGGGTTCATCGCTGACGACTCGCATATCCGTTCTCTGATCGTTCACCGCGAGGACGCTGACCCCGACATCTTCACGGGCGAACCCGGAACGTGCGACATTCACGCGAAGCCGTTCTCAGATTGGGCGATGCCGTTTTGAACCACTACAAGATGAAACCACCGTTTTCTGTAGCGTTCAGCGGCGGCGCGTCTTCCGGATTCATGCTTCGCAAGATCCTCGACGCGAACGAAGGGATTCCCAAAGGGTGTCATGTCCTGTTTGCGAACACCGGACTCGAACACGAGAAGACGCTGGAGTTCGTGAACGAATGCGCTGTCCGGTGGCATGTCGAGATCACCTGGTTGGAGTACGTCCCTGGCGACCGCTTCAAGGTGGTGAACTATGAAACCGCAGCACGCAAGGGCGAACCGTTCGAGGCGTTGCTCGAAGATCGAGGTTTCCCACCCACTCCAGTCGCTCGATTCTGCACCTCGAACCTGAAGATGCGCGCAATGAGTGCGTACCTCAAGGCGCAAGGTATCGAAGAGTGGGACAACGCAATCGGCCTGCGTGCCGACGAGCCACGCCGGGCTACTCGGATCACAGGTGACTGTGCCGCTGAGACTCCGATCTGCCCGATGTACCACGCAGGTCATGGGCTGAAAGATGTTGAAGCGTTCTGGGAGCAGCAGGATTTCCGCTTGGAAATTCCACGGTGGAAAGGCAACTGCGTCGGTTGCTTCCTGAAATCGTACGGACGCCTGCAAATGGTGGCGGAAGACGAACCAGAACAACTAGAGTGGTGGGCGCGAGTCGAGGAGAAGATGGGAAAGAACTTCCGCATCGACCGACCCAATTATCGCAACACGCTCATCCAAGTTTCGGTGCAGGGCCGTCTGTTTGAAGACGACGGCAGCACCATTCCATGCAACTGTACGGATTGAACCATGAAAATCCTCATCGCATGTGAATTTAGTGGTCGCGTTCGGGACGCATTTATATCCAGAGGGCATCACGCGGTTTCGTGCGACCTGCTGCCGTCCGAAATCCCAGGCCCGCACTGGGAAGGTGATGTCCGGGAAATCTGGGACTGGAATTTTCAGATGATAATTGCGTTCCCCCCGTGTACCCACCTCGCCAGTAGTGGAGCAAGGTGGTTTCCGGAGAAGCGGGCAGACGGCAGGCAGCAAGAAGGCATCGACTTTTTCATGGAGTTCGTGCGGTTCCATAAGCAGACCGGGATTCCCGTAGCGATCGAAAACCCGGTTGGAATCATGTCGACGCACTACCGCAAACCCGACCAGATCATCCAACCCTGGCAGTTTGGTCATCCCGAGATGAAAGCGACATGCTTGTGGTTGCACGGATTGCCCAAATTGAAACCTACCGAGATCGTCGAGGGTCGAGAACAGCGAATCTGGAAGATGCCGCCTTCCGACGAACGTGCAAAGTTGCGATCACTTACCTACCCAGGAATTGCTCAAGCGATGGCCGAACAGTGGAGTCCAAATTTACGATGAGAGACTACCGACCAGGATCACCGGATTGGGAAGCCGTCAACGGCGAACGCTTCTACCCCACCATTGACTTTCAACCTACGGTGAAACCATGCCGCGATTCAGAGATGTCTTCGGATCAGGAAGAGACCCACGAGGAACCCGGAGGTGGCGAGCGATCCGAGACATGATGCTGAAGCGGGAACCGAAGTGCCGCCAGTGCGACCGGCTCTCGGAAACGGTCCACCACATCGAACCGATCGTCCGACGGCCTGACCTTGCATTCGATCAATCGAACCTGCTACCATGCTGTAAGGAGTGTCACCGACTCCTCGACGCTGGTCGCCTCAAGCCGAAGCCCCCGCCGTTCCAGGAATGGAACGGAGCCATGTAGAGCCAGCGAGACGCCCGAGTTCCCTTTCGCTCGGAGAACGTCCGACAGCCCCGCCCTCACCGGCGGGGTTGTTGTTATACTGGAGCAACAACCAAGGGATTCTTCCAAGGAACTCCCCGCACGCCCTACGCGGCGTGAGGCCCCGGCGGGGTCGACAAGTCCAGTGTGAGCCTTCCCAGAACCGCGACCACAATGCGGATCTGACCCGAAGGTTGGACGGCTGCACTCCCAAATCATGCTGGATAGGCCAGCCATAAGGCTCAGACCCTCGCGTACAGAACGCGGGGGTCGTTTTCTATTCATTCCGGTCAGACCCCTATGCCTCGGCCTGACTTGAATCGAATCGAGCCTTCCCAGCCACCCCCTCAGCAAGCCCCTGAGACCGCTTCAGAGCCTCCCGACGCTTCTGGCCGGGTGTCGGCACCAGAAAGCCCCCAGCGGCTCCCAGAAGGCCCGTGAGGACCGCAGGAGCCCCAAGGGAGCCCGCGACCCCCTCAGCAGTCTGGAGGACCGATTGGATCATCCCCTGCTGCTGGTCTGCGATCTCCTCCAGGGCTTGCCCCTGGGCCTTGGCGATCGCGGCTGCGGATCTCAGTTGACCAGGGGAATGGAAATCTCCCTCCAGTTGAGGGAAACCCCTGACCGAGCATCCGCTCAAGATTGGCAACGCGAGCAGAAAGGGAATGAATCTCATGGGTAACCTTTTCGAGTTTGAACGCGACGTAGCAGATTGCCGCCGGGGTTAGGGTCGATGCGACGGCGATGATGAAGTCATTCATCAGTCTCCTCCTCCTCTTCCTCTTCGACCTCCTCCATTTCCATCCCGGCGTAGTGGGCGAAGGCGTGCTTCGCCAGACCCTCGCACGCGAGATCGTTCCCCCAGGCCGTCATGAAGACCTTGGTGCCTCGGCGGTTGGTCCGCGAATAGACAATCAGCACCGCGTCGGCGGAAACCTCTTCGATGAGTTGGTTCTGGATTCGTAGCACAGCCTGGTCGCGTTGCTTGGGAGTCATCGCTTTCCTCGGAATTTGGAACGGTGAAATGGTTCTCCCTTTCCGCACGGCATGGGTTCATAGTATCCAACGCCGTCGATGACGACGCCCGCACCTAAATTTGGACGCTGCCACAACCCCTTACCGTAGCGCATCGCGGCATGTTCTTCGTCGATACCGCAGCCGGTGTCCAGGCCGAAAAGCCGGACACCGTTTGGCCCGGAAATGTAGTGGACGCCCCCTGCACAATGGTTGTGCCCACAGACCACACTGACCAATGCTTTCTTCACGGCGGCAAGTGCGGGTGCCATGCCCCCACCGCCCTGATGAATGTATTGCACCTTGTCGATGGTCACGTCCTGAACCCACTTCCATTCGGGGGTGTCCCATGCTTCCGAGTAACCCTTAATGAACCGGGGGGGGATCGAAACAGACGCCCCGAGTCGGTAGACCCTGGCGTCATGGTTTCCGATCGTGACTGTGGCGGGGTTGAACGCATCGTGCCACCTGCGGACTCGCTCGAACGTCTCCGCTGCTTCGTCCTCTGCCCCCGGTGCATCCGGTTCCTTGGCATGGAACGAGATGCAGTGCATGTCCAGGATGTCACCGATGAAAACGACGCGATCAGTTTCCCACTTCTCAGCAAGGGACTGGCAAAATGCCATGTACCCCGGATGACAAGCAGGTTCGTGAACGTCGCCGATGACGAGGACGCGGGTCATACGCTTGTAATGTTCTTCCAAGCCACGGTTGGTGCTGTGTATTGGAGAACGGCGTAGTCAAGAAGCATTGTCGCTTCCACGTTTGCGGCCCGATCAGAGTAGATCGCAAGAGTGATATATGGACATCCCGTTCCCGTTGTGAGGTCGGCGGTGTATACGGAGGTGCCGTCAATAAACATCGTCACCACCCATTTAGTCGACGCCGAAACGTACTTGTAATGAACCCCAATTCTACGGAACGTATTGTTTGTCGACGCCACCGTCGTCGCCGTAAATGTCGGACTTCCGCTCGTCCCAGCGTTGTCGTAAACGTAGCCACGGTAATACGTCTGGGATGGTCTTGCGTCGATTCCCACCTTCGCGGTATCGCCATACCCTCCGGCGGATTCTGTCGATCCTGTGGTGTTTGCATTGTCTGATCGGAAAGCAGAGAGCCAAAATGTTGTCTCTCTTGTTGTTCCGGCGTCGTCCCACGATTTCAGGTCATGTTGCAATCTGAATTCGACCATTGCTTCGTCGCCGTCTGATGGCGTGTTATCGAGAACCTGCGGCACGTGGAACATCGTGCGTTTATAATCCCCGACGGGATTTCTTCCGCGAATGAATCCTCGCAAGTCGTAGCCGGTGTTGATATAGGTTGATTGTGCGGCCCACGAATCCCAATAGCCACCAGAGCCGCCGAGAATTCCGAAAGCAGTTCCACCGCCGCCTTGGGTACCGATTAGATCGCCGAGCGAGCCGCCCATGAATTCGTCAAAAATGCGAACGTAGGTTGTCGAGGTCGGATCCCACTTCCAATCCGTCGATCCGCCGCCGCCACCGGACCCGCTCGACGCCGCAGTCAACCGACCCTGAGCGTCCACGGTGATATCTGCTGACGTGTAACTTCCCGGTGTGACTGCGGTGTTTGGAAGACGTGCAGCAGGAAGTGTTCCGGTCGTCAGGTTGGACGCATCATCCGCACCGACCGCTGTGCGATACGCTCCCGCCGTGGTTTCCGACTCGTTGACCTGAATGTGGCCAAACGAGTCCACCACGATCTTGACCGGATACTCCTCGGACCCCACGAACGTACCTGGCCCGTGGGCGATCGTGCCGCTGCTGGTGATCGTGCCGCCGGTCAACCCGGACCCCGCTGTGACAGACGTGACGGTACCGGCGGGGGGGGAGCCTGTAGACGCAGAGGTAATGCGACCTTGGGCATCGACCGTGATGTCTGCCGTGGTGTACGAGCCAGGCGTGACTGCGGTGTCCGCTAGTTTGTCGTCAGTTACCGCGTTGTCCTGAATGTTCGTCGTCTGAACCGCTGCCAAGCCGATCTTGCCGTGTTCTACCGCAAGATCCGCAATCTTTCCGTGCGTGACTGCATCGTCGGCGATTTTCGGGGAAGTCACCGCATCGTCTGCGATCTTTGCCGTCGTGATGCCGTCGTTCGCTAGGCTGATTCTCGGCGTCGTGTTGTCGCCGTCGGAGACAATCGGATCAGTCCCCAGCACGCCGGTCACCGTGCCGGTCCCCGTACCGCCTCCGGTGGGGGCACAGTACGTCACCTCGCCGCTAGAAACAGTGACCCCGATCGAAGTGCTGCCGTTCGTCTCAACGGCTTGCACCGAGGCCGCCGCCCGCATGTTGCTCCCGATCTGGAGAGTGGCGTCCCAGATCGAGTTATTGGTGGCAACGACCGCATCCAGCACGAAGGTCGCCACGCCGCTAGACGTAGTGGCCGTCCTGTTGATGCCGAGTTCGTCCACCTGGAACGTCACGTCGACATTGGGTTCGGGCGTCGGATCGACCGTCACCTGCATGGTGGTCGTTCCGCTGTTCGACAGAAGGATTCTGGTTGGATTGCAACTCACGATTTGTCCCCGAATGGCATTGCCTTGTTCAGTTTATCACGCCTTTTCCCACATCCGCAATCCTTTCCCGTCTTCTCGGCGACCTTCTCGACGACCGCCTTGATGCCGGTCTTCTCGGTGATCCTCTCCACCAGATCGCCCAAGCCTCGCATGGAGGGGGGGGGTTCTTTAGGCGGCATGGGCTTTTTGCGTGTTGGTCTGGTGTTGTAGTAGGTCATACGTTCGGTCCCCAGTTGGTCGGATCGTCGCAATCCGCTGCGTCCGGAGTCAGGGCAGGGCACTGGGCCGTGCCTCGCTCGTAGGTTCCTTCACCGCCGCAGCACAACGCCCCGTTGGCCGTGTCTCCATTTCTGACAGACTCCGACACCTCGGTCGGGATCTCATGCCCGATCTCATCCGGCAGGCTGCCGAAATCGCAAGTACCGCCAGGCATGACTCGGCAGATGTACCCGTCGTTGCTCACGCCACATTCGTACTCGTTGGAATCAGTCGCAAGGTTCTTGTAGTAATGCGAGAACTGCGCCCAGACGCCTTTGCAGTTCCCGACGATCACGTCTTCCATGCAGTAGATGTCGGACGTTCCGCCGCAGGCCGAAAGAACGCCCGGAGCGCATCCAATCAGACCAGCGCACGGGTCGCAGTCGCCACCGGGGCCGCCGGTAAACGCACATTCGCAATCGTTGCCGGGAAGAGGGGACGCGGTGAAACAGTTGTTGTCCGAACCATAATCGCACGCAATGTCGTATCTGCGTGGGATCTGCGGGAAATCCGCTGCAAGGTCTACGGCGGGGCTTGAGGAAAAGCCGGGGCAAACGTAAGTCCAGCCACCAGGCCGGGCGTAGAAATACGCCGTTTCAGTCGTGTCGGCCCCGTTGTTGTCGTTGTCGATAAAACGCAACGTTTTCTTGACGATGGTTCCGTCTGTTCGCTCGTAATCCTTTGCAAGCAAGATCCCGTCTTGCTCAAGGATGTCCGCAAGGTTTTCCGGAATTGGATCGCCGTTGTGAATTGCGATAATCACATCATCCTGCTGCTGGGTCGTCAAACTGCTGACCTGCTTGATCTCCCACGAATACAACGGCACGCCAGAACATGCGAACACCCAGTATTTAGGCGTCCTGCAATTCGAGGCGGCGTCGTCGGAATCGCTCGCGCTTCGGTTGTCATCTTGATTCAGCGAGTTGTAATCTCGAACCCACCATTTTTCTTTGTGAACAACACAAAGCATGGTTTCTTCCATGCTTCTGTATGTCGATGTCTCACTAACCACTCCGTTTATCACGACCCAGTGGCGGAACCGATGGTCTATGTCTGCATTTGCAACGTCCTGAAGGAACCAATACGAATCCCCGTATTCGCAGTCTTCGGCGTCGGAGTCGGTGCCAAGGTGAGGAACAGAACCGTTCTCGATGATCTGCTGCTGCAACCGGCTAGCCGCAAGTCCCGTGTATTGACGGTACGTCGTAGAGCATTGCAGGCCGTTATCGCAACACTCCGCATCGTTAAACCCTGGCGATGCATCGTCGTACCCGCAACACGGGCTGGTGCATGGGGGCCAGATGTTTCCGTCTGACGGCTTTTCGTAGAACCAGGTGTATGTGCGATCTTCAGGATGAAAGTGGTCATAATCCACTTCGATCGTGTCGCTCGCCGGACATTGCGTGCGGGTCTGATACTCCCCGGCACAATCGCAATCGCTGTAAGAGATCACGCCTACCCCGTAGGCGTAGGACGGGCGTGGGATCCGAAGTTCCAGCACTTCGGTCCTGTTGTGCAAACACGCCGTAGCATCCAGGTCGGTAGACCTCGCACCGAAATAGCACTTGCCGCAGCAGCAGGTCCGGGTCAACGTCATCAGCAGTCACCATCGAACTGGTTGGGATACTGGAAAATGCAAAGCCGAAAGTCTTGGTCGTCTTTTTTTGCAGTTGCGACGTAAGCCATGACAAACGCCCCATTAGGAACAGGCTTCAACTCAAAGTCACCCGGTAGATCGGCAACGGTCACGCCGTACTGAGTGGTCTCGTCGTTAGACAGTTCCCAAAGGTTCAAAGCGGTAGACGATTCAAATCCTGAGTTGGTGCGAATGCCTGCCGGAAACGCATACTCGGAACCCCAATCAATCGCTTTTATGGAGTAGACCCACTTGCCTCGCTTCAACGTGTCAACAACTCCGCCAGGGTAAACCTCTGCGGATGATTCCACGCGACAGAAAATGGGTCCGGTCCAAGTGCCCGAGATCATGGCACTGGATCCACGATAGCGGCGTATGCAAGTTCCCAAACAAAGTCTGGAAAGTCAGCCGTAGTCAAAGAGAACGCCCCGTGGTACGCGGTCGTCCAGAAGACCGTTTCGGCTACGAGAATTGGTCGGTCCGGAGATGACGCCATTGAAAGTTCATCGAGGTCAGGGACCGTGCCGTCGATGCCCCAAGCGTTCTGATCAAAGTGCGCCCACTCGTCCCAGAGAAGAACAAGGTCTACTCTCGAAAATTGCTCGTCGATAGAAGATATGTTTACTGCTTCGATTACCAGTTCGCCTGGGTCGTAACCGAATAGGGCGTCGGCGTTTCTCTTGTTCAGAAGAGTGTCGGAGTCTTGACCCCACTTGTCCCACATCTCGTTCACATACCAATTATTGTCTGACGTTCCGCCGAGGAAAGGCCGTCTAAGAACAAACGAAATAGTTGTTCTGACCTGCTCGATTGCAACGGTCGTCGGTTGGGCGTTTATGTCAACCCGATATCCGTCGACATCCATGTCCGCTTTGACGCCGTTTCTCCAATTAATCGGATCAAAATATCCGTTAGATGCCGATCCAATATCTGGACCGACCAAAGGATTGCTCGTGTTTCGGGTCGGAATGATTAGGTCTTTACCGTTCCGGTAAGCCCTTGCCAGGCGACTCGATGTTTGGATGCTGACGGCAGCGTGTGGATGCTCGTAAGTCGACTCTTTTGCCATGTGGGCCAACTGGATTTCAATTTCCCAAAGCCCATTATGACCCGCGTTGATTTGTTTGCAGGTGACCTGCTTCGTGATCCAACCCGTTTTGGTGCTTGGGAGACTGTTGATTTCTACGGTCGTTTGATCTGGCGTGTACGAAGAAATCCAATACTTCCAGGATGCCGTCGCTGTGTCGTAATAGGACAAAGGCCGACCGATTCTGATGTCAAAGAACTTTTCCCCTGTTCTCAGGTAGTTTCCAACGTCTGCGACAACTTCGGCTCCCCGATCAGGCAAAGCACCGCAGAGATCAACATCCCAACCGCAATAGTCGACGACGATCACCACCGTCATGGTGCTGGGATTGAACAGTCTTCCGTTGACTGTATCCCAGGAACCTTTTCGCACTTTGATCGTCGGATCGCAAGTCATGGATTGCTTGCTCCTTGGGTGTTGTTTGCGACATTCAACGCAGTGTTTAAAGTCGGATTGCCGGTGACGATTGCCGTAAGACCCGCGGCGGGATTGTTAAACAGTCCTGAAATTGAGTTGGTAAACACCTGGCCCATTCGCTCCATGTATTCCTCAAGTGTGACATACATAACTGTCCCCCCGCCAGCATTAGATTCGACTTGGGCCGCAAGTTTTGCTTCTGCTTTTTGAGCAAGGGCTTCAGACACTTCTGGGCTTCGCGCTGACGAAATAGAGTTCGCCAGCATGTCCATCTCGGCCTTGATAATTCGCTTGCCTTGCGGACCGATGTACCTGAATTTCTCGACTCCAATTTTTGCCGATTGAATTTGAGACATTGCCTTGCGTGCCATCATCGAGACGCCGCCAACAGTCAGGCCGAGAACTCCAAGAACCCCAGCGGTAATCATGCGAGTTCTAGCCGTCCTCCCGCCCATGACCTGCTCGCGTTGTGCCTGGCGATACGCCTGCCTCGCTCCCTTTTCTTTCCTGCCGAGGCGGCTTCGCATTAGTGCTTCTTGTCCCTCTGAGACCGGCGATGCCATGCCGTGACCAAGGGCCATTTGTTTCATTGTTGCCATGCCCTGTTCAAACCTTCGTCGCTCGTTCATCGCAGACGTAAAGCGACCACGCGCTCGACGCATGAAGTCGCCGCGTGGCCTGCCGACCTGCTTGTCAAACGTCGCCAGTTTGGTCTTGGCAGAACTCAGGGCTTTGGTCAAGCCCTTCGTGTTCCCCGTCACGTTGATGAAGAGATTGCCTACGTTCGCCATTTGAATGCACCTCGTATCGCTGCCGCGATCTCTTCTTCGGTCTGCTCGCCCGCCTCGCGGCGGAAGTATTCAGCCCAGTCCAACAACTCGCTGCTGCTCATCTCTGTCCGAACCTGCCGAGCCATCATGCCGATCTGGGATGCGACCCGGTGGATCAGCATGTCGATCGGCTCTAGCCTTTTCCCTCGGTGTCCCACCCGTTCAGCGTCGAGATCAACCCAAAGATCTCAGTGACAACCTGAGCGGGCCACTGGGCCACCTCGGCCTGCGTTCTTTCCGGCACAAGCGAAGCGGCGACTGCCGCCGACATTGCTTCGTCCAGGTTCGAGAGAACATCCGCCTCCAACTCGCGGATGGTGATCTCTTGTCCTCGAACAATGTGCGTTTCCTTCTTAGGTTCAAACATCAGTGTCGCACCCGGAAAGTGACTTCGCCTTCCATGATCCCGTCCAGTTCAGTCGAGAAATTCCAAGACACGGCGTCAACATTTGCAGTCAAATCGCTTCCATTGTTTAGGTAGATTCTTGCACTGCCGCAATCTGAACTTGCATTTAGTTTGATAAGCAGTGTTCCGTAAGCGCATTCTTCTAGTGCCGCACGAAGGTCTACCCCAACATCAACAGCAGGATCCACTGCGGGGTCTGTTCCAGCAGCCTGGACTTCATATTTGACTGAAAGCGTCATCTCTTCAGGGCTGGCAAGCCCAGGAAGAACTTCACGCCTAGGTGACGCCCCGGTGGTGATGTCAATCTCTGGTCGATCGCCACCATTGTGGCTGAATCCGGTGATTGCAAAAGTTGTTGTGACTGGAGACGTTGCACCAGAAACAAAAACGCCTTGTAGTTTGTTGCCGAGTAGAAATGCCATTATGCGAAGAACTCCAAAGAGGTCGTGTGGATGTAGATGCCCTGACGCTCGCCGTCATAGGCGGGTTCGTAGTCTCGGCCTACCGAGGTCACACGCATAGGACACTCGACTGCTCTTGCTGCTACGACAATCAACTGGCCGATTGTCTCGGCCTCTTCCAACGTGCGAGACAGAACCATCGCGTTGTAACGCACGAGCCTGGGGCTGGTCACCGCCGGGATCGGGTTCAAGAAATCGTCGCCCTCGAACGTGTAAATGACGGCTGGAAATCCTGCCGCGTGATTCCGAACAAACGGAGACACCGGAGCCTGTTGTACTCCAGGGTCACCAGCCGTTACGGCTTCAACTAGGAAATCGTGTGCGGTCTGCGGAATGCTCATGGCTGCGTCCTCCTGCGGAAGTCGATCAGACCCATCTTGGTGGCCTTGGTCGCGTTTTCGCAGGCAAGTTCGATGCCCTTGTTTAGCACCCGCAACGCCTCCCGTCGCTTACGCCTGAATGATTCCCGGCGAATCTGGTGTGCCATGTTCTTCTTGCCCGTTCGCACGTTCCTGGCACCATCTTCGATCAGGTGAGAAAGCGTCGAGGGGTTGCCCCTGCCGTTTGCCACTCGCTTGACCATTGAGCGAAACCAGAAATCAGTTTTTCGCTGCTTCTTTGATGCGAACTTGATGCTGCCGCGTCGGCCTGCCCACTTGCGAAATCGCTCGCGGGCAATGTAAATCGGTTTGTTGACCGGCGTCAGCATGTTGCCCTGAAGGTGTGTCTTGCTGCTGCCGTACTTGTACGCCCCGTTGCGGTAACCACGCCGGGCAACATCGTCAACCACTTCGGTCGCTCGCTTCGCAGCCATGCGAGCGTAAGTCTTGTTCAGACCACCCTTCTCGATAAGCATCTGGAGATCCCGCTGGATCTGCTTTTCGTTGACGCTGTATTCCATTAGAGATCCACCTCGAAAGCGTAGATCACCAGTTCATGCTCGACTTCGCGTACGTCCTCGATCCGCTCGATCGCCAGTTCCCGACCCTTGTAGGTCAGGCGGCAGCCGTAGTCGATGCCCGAGTCATACCGCATCTTGATCTGGAAGAACCGGCGTCCCTCCATCTGCTGCATGCCTTGGTCGTCGAGTTTCCCCTTGATGCTCTTCACCTGGCCCCACCGCGTGATGGTGGTGTCCGTGCCGCCGATGTAGTCGGACTGACCGACGTTGCCGGTCGCGGGCGTGCTACACGTCACGGCAATCCGATGTCGTGCGCCGCCACTATTCACATTGCACCGTCCCGGAAGTTATCCAGCAACGACCTGTAGCCGATGGGCAACTTGGTCAGGTTGATGTTCTGCTGCACCTGCTCGCGGTTCTCGTAGAAGTTCGCGCCCAGGCCGAACACGCACAACTTGAGATCCTGCGAAATCTCCGGCGTGTCGACCGCATATTGCCAGCGGTAATACTTGCGGTATTCGCAAGACTTGTCGGGACGCACCATCGCGTACCACCAGCCTGCGCTGGTCATCAGATAGAACTTGGACGTTACGTCCGTGGTCGTGTCTAGTGCCGCATCGACTTCGGTGATGGTACCGATGTTCGTCGGCGACCCGACCTCAGCACGGAACGGCGGTCGGTAGTAGCCCGACTCCTGGGTGACCGTCCCCGACCGCATGAGACGCCCGGTCCACTTCTCGACTGCGAACACCGCTGCATCCAGCGATCGCTGCGCAGCGGGGTCGTCGTCCGTGATCTCCAGGCGGATGTGATCCTTGAACTCGGAGAGTTGGAACTGGTGTGTGCCGAGATTGGAGAGCGTGTGCGCCATGTGATCCCCGTCCTCCTCCCCAACCCCCCCCACCCGAAGGTGGGGGAGGCGGAGAAGGAGAAAGATGAGTGGTCAGGCAATCCAGACCAACTGGCCCGCCGCGTAGGGGCGAAGCCATCGACCGTCCGAACGCATCCGAGTGAGGTATCGAACCTCACCGTTTGCACTGTCGGTGTAGGGGTCGACGAGTTGCGAGAATCCGACACGATCGAAGATGCCGTAATCCTCGGTGTGCATGAGCATTGCAGCCACGTTTCCGGCCTGCTTGACCGGAAGGTTGTTGCTGACTGCGACCGGAAGACCAAGAAGGGTTCCGATGTAGTTGCTTTCAGCGACTGTCGAAGTAAGGAACGGCTGGTAGAGCGGTCGGCTCTGGCCGTCCACAAGGTTTGCGATTGCCGCGAACGTGTCCTGGCCCATGATCCACTTCAGACCGCCCCAATACTGGGCAGGGATCTTCTCGTATCGCAGAGAAGTCAAAGCCTGGGTCACCATCTTAGCGGCGTCCGCAGAAGACCCGGTATCTAGAACACTGATGTCAAGTTCGGCCTTCTGAGCAGTAGCGGCAGCACCAGTAAAGATCGCGGTAGGAGTGTCAGCGGCTGTGGCATAAGCACCCTGGGCCGCTGCCCACTGTTCCGGAGTCAGAAACACCGGTTCCGGACCATCATCGTCTCCGATGCCGGTCGCGTAGGCGTTGTCGAAATACAGGCCATGCTCTTCGGCGTGCTGGAGAAGCATTTCCTGCACCGCGTTGCCGCGAGCGTCACGCAGGAATTCCTCGGTGACGTTGCTGCGTGCGGAACTCTTGAAGTTCCGAACACGCACACGCTCGAATGAACCAATCTTCTGAGTGTACGCGCCGGATTCGGCAGTGAACGCATCACCTTCGAGTGAAATCCTCGCGTTGACGCGCTGAAGTTCCACGTCGTTGCTGTAGGTACGAACAGAGAGTTGCTGTCGCAGAACAGCCAACTTCGGCAACTTCCGGATCATCTGTGCAAGCAGATCGACCGGAATGCTCGCACCCGTGATCGGGTCGCCATCGCCATCGACAGCCGTATAGGTGGCATTAGAGCCATCCGAACCACCGCCGAGCGGGTTGACTCGAACGTCGGGGTTGCCACCAACGATCTTAATCTCGGTTCCGTTGATCTCGAATCGGTATCGCCGATCCTCACGGGCGGGGGTAGCCGCTCCAGGCGTGAAACCGAAGGACGGCTTCTTCACGAGGTTGGACAACTTTTCGCGTGCCTCGGCACCACGAATCTGCGTGTCGAGTTCAGCAAGGCGAGCCTCGCCGTTCTCCAGAAGTTCGATCGACTCAACGTCGTCGATGCTGTCGTTGCGGAGCAGGATGTCGTTCATCTTGCCCGCGAGTTCGTCCCGCTGCTCGCGGAGACTCCGTGCGTCGTCCATTGGAGGACTCCTATGTGAGACGGGACGAGGCCGACGCGTATGCGCCGCTCGTCACCAAACTGAGTTCGACCAGCCGAGCCGCCCGCACCGTGCGGACGCTCGGACCTGATCGACGGTGTTGCCAAGTGTCGCCATCCTCAGCAACGATGAAACCCACTGAAACGGATCCGTCGAAGTCGCCTCGTTCGAGTGCTTCGATCACGTCCTGCCGACAGTCCGGCAAGTCGCATTCGAATCCAAGTCCATTCTCTCGCTCTTCGAATCGAAGAGTCCCCGCGCCTGTTCGTGCAAGCGGTACGCCGCCTGGATTGTGCTGAATGAACATCGAAACCGAGTCGTCGATCTGCATCGCACGAGGCTCGATCTTTTCGCGGTACGCGCGCGGGCGGTCACGAAGGATGACGGAGAGACTGCGGTACGGGACCGCGATGCCCTCAAGCGTCCGCTTCGTCAGCGTCCCCGCTGGCATCATTCGGTGTTCGATCTTCGCCATTAGCCATTTCCTGGTTCTGCTCCACCGGGAGCATGTTCGGACCGATGAGAACTTCGTCCCCGCCTTCGATGGGCGTATATCCCATCATCGCGCGGGCTTCGTTTCGGGTCATGATGCCCGACTGAATTGCCGTTTGAATCGCAGTAACCTGTTCGCTAAACGTGCCGCGAACGAGAGGCGCGGTGTCGAACCACACCCGATACCGACTCTCGGATTCCCGGCCCGGTAGCAACTTGAAACCGAGTTCGGTCTGGATGGAAGCCAGATAGGAACCGAGGCATGTATCGACGTAGGCTCGTGACATCTCACTGGTTTGCTCCTGCGTCGAGTTCTCCAAGTTGTAGAGGTACTGGGGAGGAACCCCGTACATCTGCGACACCTGGTTGATCGTAAATCGCCGAGCAGCGATCCAGTCTTGATCGGTAAGCGACTGGCCTACCTGCTTCACGTCAGATTCGTTCTGCACCACGATCGGACGCAGCATTCCCTCGACCGTGCCGTGGGCGTACTTGAACGCATCCTGCATCGCACGGATTGCGTCGGCTCCGACCGTTTCCTTTGTGGTGATAGCAATCTTGCCAAGACCAGGCATCTTGAACGCCTGCATCCCGGCGATCTCTTGCTGCGCGCCGAGTTCGATCGCACGGCGAGCGACGACGATGGGGCTTTCACCCCAAAGCATCCGCTGGTGTGCGGGCATTCGCCAGTGGACGACATCCTTGGGGTCGAGGTCGCCGTATTCGCTCGATCGGTAATACCAGCCACCGCGATCGGCGTCCGGGAGCAACTGCACGTCCCAGGGTCGGACCGGGATCAGTTCGTCGACCTCGCCAGCGACCCGCGAGATCAGCGAGAAGGCGTTTCCCCAAACCATCGCGTTCGTCATCATGTGACGACGCCATTCGTGGCTGGTGAAGTACTTGTTGGTGTGCTGGTTCAGGATGTCGTCGAGGTCGGGGTACTCGTCGCACTCCTCCCATCGACCATCGTTGTATTTCTGGATCTGAATCGGGAGCCGGGCAACGTCTCCAGCCACAACCGAAACGGCGCGCTGAACCGGACACAACCCAAGGGCGGTGTACGGATCGGCTACTACGTCGTTCGCAGTAGTCGGCTTCTCCCAGTTCCACCAGGTGTCAGGCAGAACGTGGCCGGAGCCGCCGAACTTAGTATGTGAGAACTTGCGTCGGATCTCTGTAACGAGTTTTCCTAACACGCGATGTTCCCCAGATCAGAGTATGCGCCGGGACGTTCCGCACCCTCGCGGATAATGACCCCAAACAAACACACCATTGCAACTACTGGATCGATAATACCCATACTTTTGAGTTTGCAAGGTCTTCTGTCGCCATTTATGTTTTTTTCTAGTTGCACATTAGCAAGTGCGTACTCTACCACCGGGTCAGGGCTAATAACCAAATTGCGGTGGCGAAGGAACGATTCGGCCAAATAGGTCGACGGACCCATGACCATGATGGTCTGCGGCATTGACCACATCGGCAGATCGGTTTCGGGGTTGTAGTTCTCGTCGATGTCGCCCCAGGTCTGAACCGACGTTTTCATGCCCCCAAGGGCGTCATATCCGACCCGTTTTAGGTTTCCCCATGTCTTCAACTCTTCCAGTTTCTCTTTTACGGCGTCATATTGGACCTGATGGTTGCAAATTGTGACGTTTTCGTAGCGGTCCCAATTTTCGACAAACCGCTGATAATGCCGCTTGACGCCCTCAATATGGGGGTCTTTGATGGCCCAATGGTGCCATTTGACGTGGAATTTGCCCTCTAGCCAAAATCCATACGCCAGGCTCGTGAGGTCAAAGGACTTGCTGAAATCAACCGCCGCATAGATCGGCGTTCCCAGTGGTGGGCGTTCCACCGGGCCGTTAGCCGTCCGCCACTCCTTCAACTGGATCCACTGAAGCCCTTGCAGGGAGTATCTACACATTTGGTAGCGTTCCCAGTTGTCGAGAGCGTCCTGAGCGGTGTATTCCTTCAGCAATCGGCGGTAATTTGAGATCGGAATGACATGATTAAGGCTTGGTTGAGCCTTGATCCAGGTGGATTCGTCGCGGAAATCGTCGTCCTCATCCAGCCCATAAAACAACGCAAAAACGTCCAATTCGTCCCAATTTTCGGGTTTTAGGGCTTCTTCCGCCACTCTCCGACGTGTGTAATACGGACTATCAAGTCCGAGTTCGGGAGATCCTGGCGTTGTGACGCTAATCATGAGCGAGTCACGGAGTTTCGGCAAGGCAGACACCACCTTCTGCATGTAGTCTTCTTTTGCCTCAGCCGTTTCGTCACAAACGTAGAGAATTGCCTTTGTGCCGTCCAGAGTGCCGGTTTTTGACGCCATAGGCCGAAATCGGGCTTTTGAGACTCGGCAACGGGTTTCTCTGATCGTGGTTTCGTATTCGGCGTGGCGGGCCTCGTCTTCGTCTTCTGCTCGCCAGTCGCCAAACGCTCGATTTGCGATCTTGTTTGCCGCGTCATACGCCTGGCGTGCTTGGTCCATCTTGTTGGCTAGCACAAGATTATCGGACCCCTCCCAGAACATGGCGATGTAGAGCAGCAGCACGCCCATCATGGTCGATTTGCCAGCACCACGGGCCACCTCGCAATACGCCTGTTTGAATCGGAAACCGTCAGTTTCGGAAAATTTCCAGCATAGGACTGACCCGAGCAGGAACGATTGCCAGGGCAACATGACGATCTTTTCGCCGGTCAGTTCGTGGCCGTCCGCGACTTCGAGTTGAGCAACGAACTCATTGAACCGCTCTAATTCCTTTTCGTCGAAATAGATGTCATTTCTGGTCAGATCGTGCATGTGGCGTTTAGCCGCCATCATCACGTTGTTATTGACCACGATTCTCCCCGCCAGGACATCCTTGGCGTAGTCAGTCGGGTGCGTTACGTTTCGAATCATTCTGTTCCTTCCGTAAGCCTATTCGTGACTTGAATAGAATCGGACTCTATTCGATTCATTCGCCCCATATTCTTATGGGGGGCGTGACTTGAATAGAATACGGGCCTCCAGACCTCTGTGGATTTTTTCGAATG
>Ga0208644_1001449_pt1 | contig 19775 bp, 18 predicted proteins | sample VirMetDEL_Nov_18_FD_184517 | JGI IMG/M metagenome (GOLD analysis project Ga0208644, IMG submission 184517) | Aqueous microbial communities from the Delaware River and Bay under freshwater to marine salinity gradient to study organic matter... | ecosystem: Environmental > Aquatic > Marine >...
ACTTTATATTGCAGGTTTAAATGTATACACCAGCCAAATAAAGATGGTACTGGTACTGTTACATTAAATTTTACAAATAATGGTGTAACAAATAATGATTGTGATATAACAATAAACTTTGGTGGAGGAGGACCACCTTTACCATAAGAGGAATTATGAAAGTAAGTGAATACAGAGAACAAATGACTGAAAGAGTTGCTGTAATAGAAGCTCAAGTAATTGATATATATAACGATATAAAAGAAATAAAACAATTACTAAAAGAGCAAAATGGTAGAGTACGTACTAATGAAAAAAACATTACACGTATTATTACTGTTGGTGTAGTTATAGCTGCTATATTAGGCATATTATAAAAAGTATTTGGAAACAAGTTAAATACGTATTAAATTTGACATCATGCGTAAAGTATTCGGACCAACACAAAAAAGACACACGAATGGTAAGAAGAAAACTCGTCAAGGAATGTCGAATAATACCAAGTATGGAAATAAAATAAGTAAAAAATATTATAAAAAACGTAGTAGAGGACAAGGATAATGGCTGTTAAAAAAGATTCAAGACTAACTAGAGCTGGTGTTTCTGGTTATAACAAACCTAAACGTACACCTAATCATCCTAAAAAATCGCACGTAGTCGTTGCAAAAGTTGGAGATAAGGTAAAGACTATACGTTTTGGTCAACAAGGCGTTAGTGGTGCTGGTAAAGCTCCTAAAACATCTGCACAGAAAGCTAGAAGAAAAAGTTTTAAAGCAAGACACGCTAAGAATATAGCTAAAGGCAAAATGTCTGCAGCATATTGGGCAAATAAAGTTAAATGGTAAAAGGAGGGCATTATGCCACAAGGTAAAGGAACATACGGTAGTAAAGTCGGTAGACCAAAAAAACAAAAGAATAGTACTGACAATTATGCACAAACAGAAACAGGTAAGGGGATGAATAGTACTGACAACATGAATGATGGAGCTATTGATAAAGCATTAACACCAAAGCAACCTAGGCTTGCTGCAGACTTAGTTCAAAGAAAACAAAAAATAAAACGAAGAAAAGCTTATATATCAAAAAGTAAGTCTATAAAAAAAATAAAAAAACAACGTAAAATTGGAAGTTATGAATAATGCCAAAGAAAGCTAAATCCAAAGTAAATGAAGCTGGTAATTATACTAAACCATCAATGCGTAAACGATTGTTTCAAGTAATTAAAGCTGGTAGTAAAGGTGGAAGACCTGGACAATGGTCTGCTCGTAAAGCACAAATGCTTGCTAAACGATATAAAGCAGCAGGTGGAGGCTATAAGTAATGGCATTAGCTAAGTCACAACAAAGTTTAAAAAAATGGACTAAGCAAAAGTGGGGAACAAAGTCTGGTAAAAAGTCATCAGAAACTGGTGAACGTTATTTACCTGATGCTGCAATCAAAGCATTAAGTGATGCAGAGTATGCAGCTACTACACGTAAAAAAAGAAAAGATACTAAAAAAGGAAAGCAACATTCTAAGCAACCTAAAAAGGTAGCTAAGAAAACAAAAGCTTATCGATAATAAAACAAGGAGACCAGTAAAATGGCAAAAGAAAAAAAAGTAGACCTAAAACAAGAAGCTGAGACTAAAATGCAAACTTTAGTTGAACAGCACAACACTCTTGTTGGAGAGATACAAGAAGCCCAAGGTAGATTGGGAGAAGTTAAACAAATGATTGTAGAGCATCAAGGATATATGAAAGGCCTAGAAGCTTGCAAAGAAGATTGTGAGGTAAAATAATGGGACCAATTTTAGGAAAGTTACTTGCAAAACTAGGTACTGAAAAAGTATTGAAAGCTATCGTATTACATTTAGGAGAACACTTAGTATCTAAGTCTTCAAATAAATTAGACGACAAGTTGTTTGCAGAAATTAAAAAAGCACTTAAATAATAGGAGGTTTCATTGAAACTTAAAAAACGTGGTATCGTAATACCTGACCAGCATTATCCATTAGAGGATAGAGCTGCAGTAGAATGTGTTAAGAAGGCAATACTCAAAGTTAAACCCAAGGTGTTTGTAAACCTGGGAGATGTTGGAGAATGGGAATCTTGTTCTGCTTGGAAGTACAAAGATAAAAAACTACCACCTTTAGAGTTTCAACTACCTTTAGTAGATGAAGATATAAGACTAGTAAATGAAGGATTAGACGAGTGGGATGAAGTACTTAAAAAAGTTGGATGTAAAGAAAAGTATTTACTCCAAGGTAACCACGACCTCTGGTTGGATAATTTTTCTAGTAAGTACCCTTATCTTAGTGATTACAGTTTTTTTAAAGCATGTAAAATCAAAGAAAGAGGATACAAATACACAGAATACAACTTACCAATCCAAGTAGGTAAGTTGGTATTCTTTCATGGTGCGTATGCGACTACGTATCATGCTAAAAAACATTTAGAGTCGTATGGTGAGAATGTTATGTATGGACATACCCACGACATACAACGACATACTATGACAAAGTTTGATGGCAACATTGGTGCTTGGTCTATGGGATGTTTAAAAGATATGTCACATGAGAATAACAAGTGGTTAAAGGGTAGATTGCATAACTGGGGTCACGCATTTGCTATTGTTGACTGGTTTGACAATGGTGAGTTTAAAGTAGAAGTAGTAGAGATAACTAATGGTAAAACAACCTTATGGGGAGAGTTAATAGATGGCACCAAGTAAAATGAAAGGTGAAAGTATTAACAATACTCGAAGAATGTACAACTTAAAAAAGAAAAAGAAGAAGACAAATGCCAAAAAGAAGTATAAACGTAAATAATTTTAGTGGTGGGCTAAATAACAATACTAATCCAAGAGATATTGCTGATAATGAATTTCAAACATTAAATGGATTAGATAATGAAATACCAGGTAAGTTAAGATTGTTTGGTAGTGTTAAAGATTTTATAACATCTAATCCACCACTTACATATAATTATTCTGAAACACATTCTACTTTCAATATAGGTAATGGACTTACTTATTTGACATTAGATAGAGATATAGACAATGCAGGAACTATAGCATCTAATGAACTATTGTTAATTAATGATGCTAATGCAACTAATGTAGATTTTTATAATTTAACTGGGGATAAAGATACTGCACAATTTAGTTATGGTAATACTGCATCACCGTTAAATGCTTTTGTAGTTGATGGTCAAATAAGATTATCTGCTACAAAAACTGATGATGGTAGTGGAGGTATACCTAATAATACTCCTAAATGGTATGGATATATTAATAAGACTTACAACTTAGGTAACTTAGATGGAAGTTTAGCATCTGGTGACGGTATAACAGATACTGAAGATGAAATAGCAAAAACATATAATAGTTATTTTGTATCCGATGCTTATATAGCACCATTATATTTAGCAACAGATGGATATGCATATGATGTAAAAGATAATAACCTTTTAAGTAAACAAACATTAGCACAAACAGAAATTGTATTAAATCCTAATTTAAGTTATCCTTCTAATGTAACTGCTATTAGAATTGACTCTGGTACTCCTAGTACAAGGGCAGGATTACACGGAATATTAGATGATAATACTTCAGCAATAGCAGATGGATATGGTGGATTTGCAGCCTATGCTTGGTTTCATGAAGATAGTTCTACTGCAGGAGACTTAGCTTATGGTGGAGATAGTTATATTTCTGTTTATGGTAATGGCTCTGGAATTACTTACGCATTATTTGCATCTAATGTGTATGATGAGCAAGAATCATATCCAGTATATATAGGAGATATAAAACAACCTACTGGAGGAGTATTTGCTTTATCTACTACTATATATAAACGACCATTATTTTTTATGTTAGCAGGTAGAATGCCTCAAAAACCTAGACAATCTGGTATTAATTTATATTGGGCATTAAATGAAAACAATTCTTTTGGACAAAAATATTTGTTTGCAGAGATAAATTTTGAAAAAGGAATACGTTATAATGGTGAAAGTAATTACACTGGATTTGGTGATTTTACTTCTACCAGAAAATATTACATACATCCAGATAATAACAACTCTGATATTATAGATGGTAAGAAATTACTTTCTTTATCCCAAAATGAGCCATATTTGAACTTTAATCAGTCAGCCATAGGTAGACAAGGGTCAAGCTTTAAAACGTCTGCTATAGCTAATAGAAGAGCTTATATAGGCAATGTAGCGTTATATGATGGTACTAGAAGAGAAGTAAAGAGTGATACAGTGTTAAAATCTGATGTAAACAAATTTGATACGTTTAGACCTGACAATTTTATAGATGTAGAAATAAATGACGGTGATGAAATAATAGCATTAGAAACATTGAATAATCAGCTATTACAATTTAAAAGAAACACATTATATATTATAAATATATCAAGAGATATAGAATTTTTAGAAGGTACTTATGAATTTAGAGGATGTGAAAAAGATTATCACGTAGTAAGAGGTGAAGGCTTTGTATCCTGGTTTAATCAATCATCTGTATTTTTATATGACGGACAAAGAGTAATAGATATTAATTTAAATGAAACAGGGCAACCAAGATTAGCTAACTGGAGGAATGATTATTATAGCAATGATGCAGTAATAGGATATTATCCTGATAAAAAGTCTATATTTATTTTTAATAGTGAAGATAATCAATTACTACAATTTGATATTAAGTCACAATCTTGGAGTTTTGTAGATGTTACCCTAGCTAATATGTCAAACATTGTAACTAATAATAATGGAGATATGTTGTTTTTACAACACAGTGGAAGTACTAGTACATTAAAAAAATGGGATGATGCTGCATTTGATGTAAACTTAGGTGATAATGGAATATTACTACAAACAAAAGAATTAGACTTTGGTAATCCTGATACTAATAAAAATATAAACACTCTTTACATTAGCTATAAACAACCTAATACAGAAAGAGTACAGATTAGAGCAATAGCAGATAGTGGTAGTGTTATTGATATAGATACATTAGAAGCGTCATCTTCTTTTACTACTAAAAAAATATCAATGCCTGCAGGATTTAAAGGTATTAAAACATTTACATTACAAGTTGCACAACATGGAGCTAGTGCAATAGATGATGAGTTTGAAATAAATGATATGCAAATAATTTACAGAGAAATGGTTAAAAGATAATGGATTTGTTGAATAATATACAAAAATTAAAAAAGATGCAAGAAGCTAGACAGCAATATCAAACTCCTGCTAAAGAACAAAATACTGTTCCTAGTAATTCAGAAGGTAGCATTGGAGATACTGTGTTAGTAAATCTTGAAGGTTCTAAGTTTTTGTATATTAAAGGAATGAATGAATGGCATAAGACTGGATTAGCTAATAGTACTGACACTACTGCGATAGCTACATCAAATACAGGTACAGGAACTATCACAGGAAGTACTCCCAGTGTTTCTATTAGTGTGGCATTAAGTGGTAATACACACGTAGTAATAACATTTAGTGTATCTAATGAAAACTCTTTTACTATTAAAAGAAGAGAAGGTTCTGAGTGGACTTCAGGAACAAATGAAACTACCATAGTTACTTCTGGTAGCTCTCCTATTACAGATACCTCTACATCTGCTAGTACACAATATGTATATAGAATTACTGCACAAAACTCTTTTGGTACAAATAGTGCAGATAGTTCACCTATTACAACAAATGCTTTAGGTACTGCATTCAACATTACATACTTAGAAAGTCAAGACCCTAGTCAACGTGGATATGCTGATGGTGAGTTAGTAGAAGCAGCAGAGTATACAGATGTAGGTGGTGCATATGATTCTACTTCTGTAATTACAAAATATTTAAATAATACTGATTTTACTAATGGTGATATATTATATAACAACTCAAATGCTACAACACCATTTGATGGTACTGCATTTGAAGAGGGTTCTGCTACAGATAATTTTTTTGCTATGGATGGAACAATAGATAAAGTATTTGAAGTAAGTAGCACTGGCGTATTATCTAATGTAATAGCATCAGCATCGTTAGCACCAACTGTTACTTTAAGTGTGATAAGTAGTACACAAATTAATGTTACAGTAGAAGGAGATATGAGAGTAGCAAGAAATATTGAAATACAACGTAAAACTGGTAGTGGTTCTTTTTCTACTATAGCTACTATATCACCAACATCTAATGGTAGTTTAGCAGATGATGATGTAATTACAACATACAATAATACTGGATTAACAGCAGGTACAACGTACGTATATAGAGCTAGAGGCAAAAATAATGTTCATAATGGAGCTTGGTCTTCTGAAGTTTCAGGAACTACTGCTGCAGCAGGAACAGCTTGGTCTGATGTACCAACAAATTTTACTATAGAAGCTTCTGGATATAATGGTGTTGCATATTCACCTGGTAAAACTATTACATTAACAAATGGTATTAATAATACTACAATAGTATGTAGTCAATCAGGTTTGAATGGAAGAATATTGGTAGCAGCAAGTACATCATCTACACCTAGTACAAGTGATACGTATACTACATCTGTAATTATAGCTAATGCTAGCACGTATTATTTAAGATTTAAGTATGAAAGATTAAAAAGCATTGACGATAACAATGCACAAACAATAACATTTACAAACAATAGTGTGCCTAATACTGATTTAGATATAACATGTATAGGTACGGATTTTGCACCATAAGGAGGAATAATGGCAAGTAGAGCAGATTTAATTATGGCACAAGTTCGTGGAGAGCTAAGCCAAATTTATAGAAAGAAAAAAGATGAAGGTAGTGTTATTGATGACATTACTGCAGGTATATTAGGATATCAAACAGGACAAGAAGCTATGTATGCATTAGAAGGTGCTGTAAATAAAATGAAAACAAGAAGAGCTAAAAGAGATAAATCAGCTTTAATGGATAAGTATTCTGGTGTAACAAAAGAACAACAAGATGAACTTCTTGGAGACAATGTTATGGACATGGGTCCAATAGAAGAAACAGGATTTGACACTTATGAAGATAGTACGTTTAATAAACCTTTAGTAGGAAAACCTTTACCAAAACCAGATAGACCTATGGTTAAATCTATATTTACAGAAGAACCTGAAATGGAACCACGTATGATGTTAGATGAAGAAAAGTTACCTATATCAGAAGAAGATGTAATGGACAGAACTTCAGAATTATATTTAGAAAATACTTATGATGTTACTATGTCTCCTAATGGTGGTATGATGTATCCTGCATTGTCTGAATCAACTGGATATAACTATAGTAATATAAATATGTCGGATATACCTGGTACTAATTACGATTTAGATGCTATTAAAGCAACTGCACAAGCAGCAGGTGTAACAAGATTTTTTACAGGTGGAGACATGAGTGATGTTGCACCTAAAGAAGATGAAATAGTAAGTGAAGCAATTAAAAAATTAACAACAGGATAAGCTATGGCACAAGATAAGCTAGCGAAAATACAAGAGGAATTGAAAACAGAAGAAGGTTTTATGGATGTAATATATTTAGATACATTAGATAAACCTACTGGGGGTATTGGGCATTTGCTCACTAAAGATGAATTATCTTCATATAAGATAGATAGGTATGAAGAAAAAATAATTAATGGTATGAAAAGAAAAGTAGCAGTTGACAAGAAAGGTGATGTAATTAAACTAACACAACAAACTACTGATGACTGGTTTGGAAACGATGTGGCTACTGCTATGGATGCAGCATCACAACAAGCAAAAGATTTAGGTATTGATAGCGAAGATTTTGAAGTTGCTTTAACGTCTGTGAATTATCAGTTAGGAACAGGATGGACTAAAAAGTTTCCATCAGCTTATAACGCATTGAAGGAAGGAAATTATATGGAAGCAGTAAAAGAAATAAATGAAAATAGTCAAGGTGGTGCATCAGCTTGGAAGCAACAAACACCAAAACGTGTAGAAAACTTTGGTAAAGCTATAATGGATTTAGAAAAGCAACAACCATCTATGAGTCAAAATGATGCTATGTTAATTAAAGCAAAGCAAAACGCATCAAAGGTTGCAGGTAATAGTTTTAATATATTAAATGTTATGAATGATTTAGGCCAAGTATTTGAGCCGTTTGAGGGAGGGGAATAAAATGGAACCACTTACTACAATAAGTACAGCAGTATCTATTGCTCAAGGAATATCAGGTTTTTTCGGCAGTAGAAGAGAGCGTAAACGTAGAGCAGCTAAACGAAGAAGAGCACAAAGTTTATTAGGACAACAGTATGGTGCATTACAACAAGCAGCTTCCGCAGAACGTGCAGATTTTGCTACACAAAGACAATTTTTAGGTGAAGCACAAGGATTAGAACAAGCTGGTGCTATACAACAACAAAGACTAGGAATGCAACAACTACAAGGACAGGTAGGTATGACAGGATTAGCAGGTAGTGGTTCTGGTATGCAAGCATTAATGGAAGGTCAAGCAGAGTTTGGAAGACAACAAGAAGCAAGAGCATTACAAGCTAGAGAATCTGCATTCCAGATGCAACAAAGAGAAGCGTCTGCTATTAGAGATATACAATCAGCTGGATTCCAATTAGACCAGTATGCTTCTGAGTATGGTATTAAATCAAGTTATGGTAAATCGTTATTAGATATGTATGGAGGAATATAAAATGGCAAGCAACGAAACAATACAAAGCTTAGCTACATTATTACAAGCACTCAGAGGGTTTAATGAACCTAGAAGAGAAATGGAAATGTATGCAAAGAAAAGTATGTTACAATTAGAAAATGAAAAATCTTTAGCAGAGTTTAAATACGGCTTGGAAAAAGAAAAAGTTAAAGATAAAATGGAAGGCACAGATACATTATTATCAAAAGTAAAAGAACGAGTTAGAAGAGCAGAAGGGTTTAAACCAGAAAGACCTCAAGAAATATTAGAAACTGGAAAAGAAACTCAATTACCAATTTCTGGTAAAGAAATGGTTACTTTGCCAGGTAAAGGTCCTGTATATGGTCCAGCAGGATTTAAAAGAGGTACTACGGGTAAAGGTTTATTTGGAGAATATGCAGTAGCTGATATTGTTATGACACCAGATAATGCTAAAACATTTTTAACAAGAAGAGCTTTATATGATTTATCTCAAAATGTTGATAAGTTTATTGAGTATGAAGCAGAAGATGCTGCGCAAATATTACCAGGTTCTTCTCGTGAAAAAGAATATTTAGACAATAAAGATAAATTAAAACAAAGTTTATTATCTATTGCAGAAAGTGGAGAAACTAAAAACTTTAATAGATATGAACAAAAAGTTTATAACGAACTTCTATATACATTAGGAGAATAAATTGAATACACAGTTGCAATACTTGAATAATCTTTATTCACAAAGATTAATCGATAAACAAACATATTTAACTAGAATAGATTTAGCATACAAATCTAATCCACGTGACTTTTCAGAAGAAGATGTAGACTTCATTGAAAAAAGAATGAAAGCTAATGATATTGATTTTAGTAGAGATATGGCATCGTCTGAGAATAGTGTACGTGACGTATTAAATCAATTTACATCTGGTGTCGTAGAAGGATTTACCACACTAGGTTGGGCATCAGAAGCTGACACACAAACAGAAGCATTAGCTAATAAGGTAGGTCACTTTATTGGATTTGCTCCTGATATTATAGCTAGTGTATTATCTATGGGTGCTGCAGTACCAGGTGTTGTAGCTAAAAGAGGTGGTGCTAAGTTAGCAGTAAAACGTGCAGTAGGTAGACCAACTAAAGAAGCAGCAACTAAACGTAGTAAGATAGCAGACCAAATAGTTGCAGCAGAGGCCGCTGAAGAGTCTATAAAGCAGTCTGCTAGTGGTTTAGCAGCATCAATGGGTCAAGGTGCAGCTAAGATAGAAATAGGTGGATTTAGGCCATTTGCTAAGTTTATAGCAGAAGAAGGTCAAGAAGAAGCTGTTAAGTTAGCATTAAAAGCTGGTGAAAAAGAAATAAAAGATTTAAAAGGTTGGCAGATACGTTCTATACCTATGCGTGTAGCCGATATGGTTACTGATAATATAGAAAAAAAGATTGCATCATCTGGTTTATTATCACAAGGATTTTTATCTAAAGGTTTATTTAAGAATGAAACATTTCAACAACTTGCTAGAGAAGGTGTACATCTTGGTATTGCATTAGGTGCTAGTTCAGTATGGAAGGGACCAAAAGCTATTGCAGAATCTACAATGCACGGTGCATTAGCAGGGGTTACTTTTGGTGGTATTGGTCGTTATGTAAACATATCTAAGTTATTATCAAATCCTAAGACAAGAAAACTAGGAGAGCAAGCAGTACGTGATGCAGCTGATAATTCTTTAACTAATGAAACTGCAGCTAATGCATTTGCACGTGGTATTGCAGGTGCATCATTCCAAGGTGGTATGGCTACGTACAATCAATTACCATTACCAGAACAAGTCTATGAATATATGATGGGATTCTTTTTTGGTGCTAACTCTAAATCACCACAAGAGATTAAGTTCAGAAAGATGATTGCTGAAAACCCTATGGCTAATGGTAATAGCAACATTAATAGATATAAGAAAGATATACAAAAGACTGAGATATATAAAGAGAATCCTGAAGTACAAGAAATGTTTGATAAACACGTTAATACACTGTACTTACAGCAACAACAACGTGCACAGAAAATAGGTGCTAAACTTATTATAGATAGAGAAATTGTCAAGATAGCTGAAGAAAAGAAAATAGATATTGAAAAAGCTACTCCAGAACAATTAAAAGAATTATCAGAAGAAGCTACTAAATCAGATGCTGTACAAGCATTGATGGACAGAGGTAAAACTCCAGTAGAATTATATATTAAAAGATTTGAAACAGATAAAGACTTTGCTAGAAAAACACAAGAACGTCAACAGGCAGTAGAAAAATTTCAAATAGAAGAAGTTAAAAAAAGATTATTAGATTCTTTTGACCCAGAGCTTAATGCTTATATGAAATCAAAAGATGGTGATATAAATGACCCTATAGCTATTAATACAGCATTAGACAAAGTATATCAACAGATATTGAAAGAACCTAGTAATTATAACTTAGGTAAATACGATACAAAGCAGTTATTAATTGAAGGTGTCTATGAAAATATAAATGACTATGCTGGGTTTGAATCTTATGTTCAAAGCAAATTTAAAGGGGTAAAGTTTACAAATGAAGTAGGAGAAGTTCCTTTGAAGTCTATGTTCTTACGTATTAAAACTTATGCAGAGCGTTCTCAATTTGCTATTAATGCATCAGGAGAGATTGTTGAAATAGGTACTGGTAAAGATTCTAAGGGTAAACCTAAACTAGAAGTAGATAAAGATGGTAAAAACTTAGTAGAACGTACTGCTGAAAACTCTATTAATGAACGATATGGACTGGATACACGTGTTATTATTAGAAAAGCAGAAGACCCAAAGAATCCTGGTACATACAAAGAACCTTTAGATATATATAGTAAAGCAGAGCTTGATAAGTTATATGAAAACTTACTAGTAGAATATAGTGACTATTACATTTATGGTGGTGCTAAAGATAAAGGCACAGTCATATTACAAAGAGTACCAAACAATGTAAAAGAAAACTTAAATACTTATGTAGAAGCTATGCTTGAATCTGGTGTTAGCAAAGAATATTTGAAAAGTGCAACAGAGCAATTAGAGATGGCATCTAATATGGTATATAAGCTATTAGACAATGGGTACATAGAACGACCTACTGTTAATAAAGCAGATTTAAAGAAAGCACTAAAAGAATTAAAACAAGATATAGCTGAAGGTAAGATTAATGGTGATGTATTAAAAGATAACAAGTATGACACATTACCACAAAGTGATGTAGTACCTATGGATGCAACAGACCTTGCTAAGGTTATGGATGGTGGTATATATGGATATTTAAATCTAGTAGGTGTTACCGATAAAAAACTAAAAAAATATGGTATAGAATTAGAGTCTGGAACAGATGGTGGTTTTATTATTAGAGAAGATGTATGGAATAGTATTGGTAATAAATTTGGTTGGGCCAAAGATTACGGATTCTTAAAACCTGTTATTGTAGCAAATCCTAGAATGGGTAGAGGAGAGATACGTACTAAGTCAGGTGGATTTAAACCAGAGTCTGCTGGATTAAATAAATTAATGATGGATACTAATACACATATTTTAGTATATGGTAGTGGTATTAAACAGCTTGGTAAATTAAAACTTAATGAATTGATAGAAGGTAAGAATGATACTTGGTCATTTAAAGATGCACTTGATGTTGCTAAGATTAGACCTGAAGAACTAGGTATTAATGAATCAGTTACTGACTATGTATATAAACAACGTATAGAAATAAACAGACAAAAGAAATTAAAGTTATACAAACAGTTTTTAGATAAAAATACATTGCAAGATTTTGACCAAACATATTTTGATGCAATACAAGAATTACGTATTAAAAATATGGAAGGTAATGAAAAATTAACACAAGAATTTTTAAAAGGTGGAGATGACTATATTAATTTTGACATTGATACTATTAGAGTACAAGATTTAATCGATACATTACAAGCAAATCCTACTACCAAGAGAGCAAAGGAAATAGTTAACCAACTAAATAAACAAGTAAATAAAGATACTGTAGATTTATCTGACGTTGCTACATTAGATATGGCAGAAATAGCAGAGTTAGGATTTACACCAGAGGTATTAAAGAAAACTGATTACGCATTTAATGTGATGAAAGAGAATCAGAATTTTATATCTAATATCCTTGCAAGATACATTATAGGTAGAAGTAATCAAATAGGTGTAGAAAGTGGATTTAAGGCCTATGCTGGGCTGTATACACCACGTATAGAACGTATGCATGGGCTTAAAGAAACAGAGTTTATGCTTGGAGAACAACATAGAAAGAATCCTGTAAAAGTTGGTCAAGAAGTAATGACTCTTGAAAAAGCGTATGAACAATACAAAGAACTTAAAAAGACTAAAGCAGATAAGTTAAAATTAGATTTGTTAGAAGATGCATTGACATTTTTAGTAATGCGTACACCTAATAGTGGTAATGGTGGTGTAAGAGCATTGGTATTTAAAGGGTTTGTAGAACGAGGTGGATATAATTTCTTTGCATCAGAGTTAAATGATTTATACTTAGGTGGTATGGATAAAGATGGTGATACAGTAACAGGATATCAGTCATTACCACCTATAGTTAAAAAAGCATTTAGTAATCCTAAGATACAATATGAATTACAAGATGGTAATATTAGTGCTACACCTAGAGATTTAAAAAGAATGACAAATAAATACGATAAACAAGGTCGTAGTATTGCAGAAACTTTATTTGATGTAGTTTTTGGAGAAAAAAGTGGTCCTACTTATACATATAGCAAAACAGAAGGATTTGAAGTATCTACAAAAGGAGATAATTTTGGAAAACAATTTAGTGCTTTAAATGCTAGGTTGAAAGACGGAAGAACTATAGAAGAAGCTTATCAGCAAGCTAAAGGAACAGGAAAAGGACAACCCGCTAAAGACCCTAATTTTGATTATTATGGAACTTATAAAAGTTTATGGCAACAATGGGCAAAAGAAAATCCTGGAAAAATAAAAGAACTTAAAGATTATTTAGATAAAAATAATATTACAACATTAAGAGATAGATTTGCAACTACAGAAAATAGACAAGACAGAGCATTAGCTGAAATATTAAACGAGCAAACAGTAGGCAAAAAAACTAAAGATGATTCTTTTAGTAAATTATTTAGCACCAAAGAAAGATTAAAAGCTGCTAAAGCTGCATATGAAGGTAAGAAAGCAGTAGGTACTATCGTAAATGCTACTACAGATTTTCAAATGTTATTTGATATTATAACTACCAATGGTGGTAGATTAGATATTGGTAATGGATACACATTAAAGATTAAATTAAATGACTTTGGATTTTTGAAAGATGTAAGTTATACTGGTATTAATATTGCAGTAGATAGTGCAGAGTTTGTAAACATTGGTAAAGCTACTGATAATGTACAGAAAATATTTGAAACATTTTTTACAGTACAACGTAATGGGAAAGATGTTAGTACGCAAAAATCTAGCAAGTGGTATACATTAACTAATAATAAACAAACAAGTTTACACGCATTTAAAGTATTTTCTAAAGCTATACAAAGTAAAAAAGATGTATGGGTAAATCCTGAGCATAGATATACTGGTAAAGGAAAATATAGAAAAATTAAAAACCCATCATTAATTAAAGCTGCTAAAGACTTTATAGACCAGTGGCAACCATATATGAAGCAAGGTGCAGAAACAAATTACTTTATGCAACAAGCACAATTATTATCTAAGCTAGATATGGGTGGAGAGTTTTTAAACTTTAAATTTACTAGTCCAGAAAATGTTGTTGCATACTTACAACGTACCTATCAAAACCTTAAAAAGAGTAGCACATTTAAAGAACTTGAGTTGTTAGATTTTTACAAAGACTTGAATGTAAAGTTTTTAACTAATGATTTAAAGGGTGGTAAGAATCTTAGAGGAACTGTAAATAATCTTATTGGTGTTGATTTGTTAACACGTAAAGGAGATTACATTATAGAGCTATTAAGTAAGCAAGGTATGGCAAGGGAAAACATTATACAAGATTTACAAACTATATTAAGAAAAACCTTTGAAATGAAACAGGGTGAAAATAGCAGAGCTATTGCAGAGTCTATACTTGATATGAAAAAAGTAATGAATACTATGTTAACTAAGCGTATTAAGAATCCACAAGCATTAAACATTGTACGTAGAGAAATGTATGCATTTATGGATTTTGCATTACACGCACATCCTATTGTAAAAACAAAAGGGAATCCTAAACTTGGTAATGCTATTTATAATAACAAACTGAAAAAGAATGTAGAATATACCTTGAATCAAGGTTATGATAGAATACAAGAAATATATAAAGAATTGGAAAATAAATTTCCTGATGAAAGCACTATGAAATATGACGCTGATACGAATGCAAAGCTATCAGAAGTAAGAAATATTAAAAATGCTATAGAAGGATTGCAAAATCAATTAATGTTTAAGAATCCTGCTATCGACCCTGCTAATAGTAAAGTATTTTTTAACACCATAGACGCAGTATATAACAAAACAAATGAAATTAAAGCACCAGAAACTACTGAAAATGCAGATATACCAGTAAGTAAAACTAGAACAGTAAAAGCTAAAGATTTAGAAAAAGGTGTACGTGAAGAAATAGCAAAAGAAAAACAAGAAAAAGAAATAAAAGTTATAGAAGAACAATATGCTAAAATTAAAGTAGATAAAGAAGGTATAGCTAAGATTGATTTTGAACAAGCATATAAAGACCCTAATCTTACTGACTATGGTAAAGCTGTATTACGTAGATTAGAAAACTTTTTGAAAACTCACAAAGGATTTGGTTCTACGATTGATGCTCAGTTTGAATCTTTTACTACTGGTAGACCATTTCAAGGGTTTCAATTAGGTAAAGAGTTTAGTGATGCTACTGCAAAAGATATTAATAACTTTATGAACTATTATGATTCTATGCTACAACCTGGTATTGTAAAAAGATTACTACAAAGGTCTATTAAGTTTGATAAAGAAACTGGAACGTATAGTATAGAAGGAGCACCTAAATGGTTTGAACATTTTGCTACTACTACATTAAAAGACCAATTAAAATTTATTGAGAATGCAGAAAAAGACCAAACATTAGGTCGTGTTACAAATATAGTAAAAGATAAAGATGGTAATATTAAATATAAAGTTGGTACAATGCCTTTTAGTACTATAGAACTTAATACCGAGTTAACGCTTGCATTTCATCAGATGAATAATGCTAAACAAAAAGATATTGAAGAACAAATAGAAAAAAGTTTACGTTTAATTAGACCAGAAGATAGAGCTCAAGGTAATAATTTTACAACTTTGTTTAAATTTACTATGATAAAAAGAGAAGCTAATCCTGCTAAAGATGGTACATTAAAGTTTTATGACGGTATTAAAAATAGAGAGCAAGAAATCAATATAGAAAATAAATATAAAACACTCAAAGCAGAGTTTGATAAAATGACTAAAGAGGGTGTGACTTTTAAGTTTGAAACAGAAACTGGTGTTAAAGGTGAACGTATAAATAAAACACCAGAGCAAGTTGTAGAAATGATAAATGAATCTTATACAAATATTATGACTACTGTTGCAAACGATGTTATACTAAGTAATGTTTCTACCTTAAGAGATAAATTAGTAAGAGTTGGTAAAAAAATTAATGAATATAAAATTACAGATGAAGAAATATTAACTGAACCTAAACCAAATGAAAAAGGATATGTTGATAAAAAAATTGCTTACGATTTACAGCAAAAGAAAATGACGTTTTTAGATGCAAATGGATTGCTTTCAAATCAAACAAAAGTAGATGCATTATATGCTGGTCTTAGTGAATTAATTGCTAGTAATCCTTTAGGTGCTTTAAGACAGTTACCATCTATTACTGATGTAAACTTTTTTAGATACTATCAAAGATTGAATGAACATTTAGAACGTGTATTTGAAAAAGAAGTAAACATTAAAGGAAAAAAAGTAAAACTTGATTTTACTAAACAACTATCTAAAGAAGAATATGCTGTAGTTAGAAAAGTAAAAGAAGATTATATGCGTAATAAACCGCTAACAAAAATTATTAGTATAGGTAGATATTTAGCGTCTGATGGTACTAGTAAGTATTACGTACCTCACACAGATGCATTTGGTACTAAGTTTAGAAGAGAACAAAATGAAGCAGCTATAGAAAAAATTATAGCAAAAGAATTAGAAAAAGCTAAAAAAGACCCTAAAATATTATCATCTATAGATTTGGAATTTGCAGCAAGCAATAGAGATGAAATAGCATTAAAAAAAGCATTACTAAGATATGAAATATCTTTAAAAGAAAAATACGAAGGATATAATACCAGAGGTGTTGATAAAATGAATGATATAGCAGAGCTTGCTATTATAGAAGATTTTACTTTACAAAAACCTATGGATAGTGCAAGATATAATGGACATTTGAAAGGTAGAAGTGAAGAAGTTAGTTTACCTGAATGGGACCTTGGTATTAATCACGTAGATAGATATGTAGGTTCTATGTATAGAAATTTAATCAATAGTAACCTCTCATTAAAAGTAGGTAATAACATTAAACGTTTTGTAAATAAAAATCCATTAAGAACAGATAAAGATATTACAGAATCTTGGGCATACTTTATGATGGATGTTGCTAAGAATCAAATGGGATATCCTTCTATACGTAACTTTGATATTCATGGTATCACACAAAAAGAATTTGATTTATTAAAAGATTATGCTAAGAATGATTTTGATAAAAGTTTTGTAAAAGGTATGCGTAAACAAAAAGACTTTTTAGAGCGTGTGGACTACCATATTGGATTAGACACATTACAGCGTGGTTCAGTTAGAGCAGAAATAGAAGCAATGAAACGTAACAATGTAGACCCAGATACAAGATTAGAACGTGCACAAGCAATGGCCAAAGAACTAAGAATGGAAAATTTAGCTAAATTATTACAAGAAAAAAATATAAATAAGATAGGTAGATTTGGTAATGGCTATGGATTAATGACCGATGAATCTGTTATTGAGTTTACCGAACGTTTAGATAAAGTATTTGGTGGTAAAATATTAGATGCAGCACCTAAAAATAGAGCTGCAAGAGATATGTACATAGCAAGACTAGGACAAAATTTAAATGACCTTGAAGGTAAATTTGAAATGATGTCATTATTGTTTCACCCTAAAACATTTATTACCAATATTTATGGTGGTGGTAGTAATACCATTACTGATGTAGGATTAAAACCATTTACAGATGCATTGTCTGATACTTGGTGGAATGATAATGTATGGGGTGAAAAAACAACCTATAAAATTTTAGATTCTGCTACTGGTGAAATTGTAACAAAAACTATTAGAAATAGAAAAGATTGGGAAGAATGGCAAGCATACATTGGTACTTTTGAAGATATGTTAATTAACGAAGCACAAAAAGATTCAAGATTCCAAATGGTAGGTATGTCAGAACCATTAGTAAAAGCAGTAAAAACTGTATCCAGAACATTGAGTAAAGATGGTTTGCGTGCTAAAAATGATAAAGAGTTTGATAACTTTGCAGATATGACTACTAGAGAAGTGTTTAAAGAAGTAGGTGCAGGTAAAGCTATTACTAATGCTGGTGCTGTGTTTATGAGAAAGTCTGAGTTTTTATTACGTAGTAGAACTTGGGATGCAGCATACATTAATGCAAGACAAATGTTAGGTGAGTTTGGTAAGAATTTACCATTTGACCATCCTATGTTAATTCAACTAGCTAACAGAACTGTAAAAGCATCTCAGTTTATTTATCACGCAACACAACGACCTAATGTAGCTAATACATCTTTAGGTAGAGTTATGACACGTTTTCATCCTTACGCTTGGAATAGTATTGGAAGAAGAATAAAAATATATAGAGGTGCTAGATTTGAAGAGTGGTCTGGTGGTTATAAAACACAAAGAGCACAACGACAACTAACTGCTGACTTAATGGCTTTATCATTAGCTAATATATTTGTTGCTAGTATTTTTGACTATGCATTATCACCACCAATGAATTGGATGCAAGATACTGCTATGTTATTGTTTGGTGATGAAGAAGAAAGGGAGCGTGCATTCTTTAGTCAATACCCACATCCAGTACTATCACCATTAAGTATTGTAACACCACCAATTGCACGTTTTGTTTTAGCACCAACTACTGCTTTATTAAATCAAGACTTTGAAAATCTAACTAAATATCAATTAGCAACTTATTTTCCATTTGGTAGATTCGGTAGAGATGTAGCAAGAACCTATAAAAGTCCTGCTATGTTTGGTGAATTTATGTTTGGTATTCCAGTTCATACGCTTCACGACCTCAGAAGAGACCAGATTGAAGCAAATGAAGAGGAAATAGAAGAAGATTTAGACTAACTATACCATTAATATAGGTTTACGCCTCTAATCAGTACGACATCGCACTATCTTTTATTAGGCGATAGTTAGTATTAAAAAAATATTTTACGAGATTCTAGGGCTATTCTCGTGGACTTTTTTTGAGAAACTTGTCATTTTCTTTAGATAAATCACTTAAAATACGTTTTAATGGGAATGTATCTTTAAATATGATATTATTTTTATTTTGTTCATATTCTTTTGTTAATGACCAAGTTTTATCATCTTTCATTGTACTTCTCTTAATCCTTCCATTAGTCTTTCTACTGCTACTAATACACCCAACGATGTATTGTTATCGCCACCAGGCATATCTTTTACACATAGTTTATTTTTAATTAGATATCGTAGTGCTTTTTTTAATAGTTCTGTATCAACAATAAGAATGCAGCCATCTTGTAATATGTATGCCCACTTATTAGCTTTGGTAGTTTTAATACCAGATGGTTTACCCCTTGATTCATATTCTATATATATATTACCAGTTTGTTGAGTTTGTCTATCACGTTTAACTTCAATAGAAGAATCATTTAATAACTTTGCTATTTTAGTTTCACCTTCTTGTCCAAACTTTAAATCGTATTGAAAATCGGCATTATATTTCATTTAATCCTCACTTTCTGGATAAAATAAATCAAACAACTCATTTGCATATTTATTATTTTCTGAAAGATGCATACACAAAAAATCATATCCTAGTATTTCTGACTTCCATTCAT
>Ga0208644_1001450_pt1 | contig 19774 bp, 18 predicted proteins | sample VirMetDEL_Nov_18_FD_184517 | JGI IMG/M metagenome (GOLD analysis project Ga0208644, IMG submission 184517) | Aqueous microbial communities from the Delaware River and Bay under freshwater to marine salinity gradient to study organic matter... | ecosystem: Environmental > Aquatic > Marine >...
CGCAGAGGATATTGACGGCCAGCCATATCTGACCCGTGCGGCATTAGCTCGCAAACTTGAAAGCGATGGCATGGCTGACCGGACAGTACAAAATATGCTCAATCCGAGCTATGACAACAAACTTATCGGGGCGTTGCTTCTGTCAAATATGATCGAAAAGAGACACGATGGATGGGTTGTAACTGACAATATCTGGGCCTCCGCAATGGTTGTAAACCGTGATGGATGAGCACTTTTCCCGTGCTACCCTAAAAACCCCAGGGGTACCCCAGGGGTACTGGGGTACACAAGGGGCAAAAACCGCAGAAACGTGTACCCCAAAAACCCCCCCACCCTTTAGGGTGGGGGTTTAGGGGTACAGCTGCGGGCATGGGGGTTTTTACACAAACATGGAAAGCAAAATGAAAGATTGGCCGGCGGATAAAATCGAACGGCGCAAAGTGGATGATCTGATAAAGAACGGTCGCCACTCTAGGCTAATGGAACTAGACCCAAAATACTGCGACGTGATCGTAAAGCGGTGGTGTGAATTTACCGGGAAAGATGCTACGCTGGAGGCAAATGGTAGGTCTTTTTCGGTATTAGAAAAGGGATTGGAAGCAGATGCCTCGTAAACCAACGGGTAAACCAACGGGCCGTCCACCGTTCAAGCCAACGGACGAAGAGCGCAAGCAGGTCGGGCAGATGGTGGCTGTGGGCATACCGCAGGAGCAGATTGCTATGGTGATCCGCGACGGCATCGATGCGGATACGCTCGCCAAGCATTTCAAGAAGGAAATCCGCGAGAGTAAGATACTGGCGAACGCCAAAGTCGGCGGGACGCTGTTCAACAAGGTTATGAGCGGCGACACGGCGGCTGCTATCTTTTGGGCCAAGACGCAGATGGGCTGGAAGGAAAAGCAAGAGATAGAACATACCGGCAAGATCGAAACAATCGAACGGGTTTTTGTTGATGGCAAAATTAACGATCCCGACGCCTAAAGCATTTCGGCCATTGTTTCAGCCGGATTTGCGCTATCTCGGCGCACATGGAGGCCGTGGGTCTGGCAAGTCTCACCATTTTGCTGAACGCATTGTGGATAGGATGATTGAAGACCCGACTATCCGCGCAGTTTGCATTCGTGAGGTGCAGAAATCCCTGCGTGAATCGGCTTACAGATTGATCGCTGACAAGATCAACGCACTAGGCGTTGCGAACCGTTTTCGGGTCATGCACGACCGCATTGAAACGCCGCAAGGCGGTCTGGTTATATTTATGGGTATGCAGGACCACACGGCGGAAACGATAAAATCGCTGGAAGGTTTCCGCATTGCTTGGGTTGAGGAAGCACAAACGCTGTCAGAGAAATCATTGGAACTTCTACGGCCAACAATTCGCGCACCCGGTTCGCAGATGTATTTTAGCTGGAACCCGCGCAACCGCATGGACGCGGTTGATAATTTTTTGCGCGGCGACGATGTGCCAGAAGGCGCGGCGGTTGTGCAGGTCAATTACGATAGCAACCCGTGGTTTCCAAAAGAACTGGAAGCCGAGCGAGAACTTGATAGGCGTCTGCGGCCTGACAGGTATAGCCACATCTGGCTGGGCGATTACGAACCGCAAGCGGTTGGCGCGATCTGGAATATGCGCGACATCAACGAAGGACGTGAAGCTGAGTTGCCTAACGATTTATCCCGTATCCTGATCGCGGTTGACCCGGCGGTGTCTAGCGAGGCGCATAGCGACGAACACGGTATTGTGGCAGTGGCATCTAGCCAATCAGGCCACGGTTATATGCTGGAGGATGGCACGACCAAGGGCGCACCGGAACGCTGGGCGCGGCGGGCCATCGCTATGTACGACCGATATGATGCTGACGGGATCGTGATTGAGAAAAACCAAGGCGGCGATATGTGCCGCCACGTTCTAAACAGCGTCCGTCCTGGCATCAACATCATTGAGGTACACGCGACACGCGGCAAGCACGTCAGGGCAGAACCTATCAGCGCGCTGTACGCTCTCGGTCGCATCCACCACGTCGGTACGTTTCCGCAGCTTGAAAGCCAGATGTGCCAAATCACAGCGTCCGGTTACGAAGGCGATGGATCACCCGACCGGGTTGATGCTATGGTCTGGGGGTTTACTGAATTGTTTCCGAAGCTGGTCAACAAAAGCAACGAGGTATATCGCCAGCAAGCGGTGGCTGATATGGAATATAGCGTGATGAACTATGAAACTAACGACTACCGGGGCCGACAAGCCGTAGCGATAGGAGATTGATATGAGCGACAGCATCAAAACCCTACTCACCGAAGGCTATCGCAAGATGGGCAAGACCAAGCCTAAGAAGAAGTCTAAAGGCAACAAATGATCCGACCCATGACCGCGCAGGACATACCCGTCCTGATTGACATGGGCGCGGCAATGCACAAGGAAAGCAGATATGCAAACTTGGACTTTGATCCTGAAAAGCTGCGCCTTCTGGGCGAAACGATGCTGGGCGATCCTGATTCTTGGCTTGCGCTGGTCGCTGAACGCGATGGCGACATCATTGGATTTTGCTGCGGCTACGTTGCGCCGCATTTCTTCGGCAATGACCTGACAAGCGGCGACCTTGCGATATACGTTGTGCCTGAACACCGGGGCGGCATGATAGGGGCAAGGCTGGTCAAGGCTTACGACGCATGGTGCAGCGAGAAAGGCGTCAAGCAACCGTTGCTTGGCGTGTCGGCTGGGATTACACCAGACAGGACCGGGCAGCTATATGAACGGTTGGGCTATATTGAGAAATACACCGTTTACAAAAAGCCTAATAATCATTTATGATGTCAAGCATGAAATGCCTGTTGATTTTTGGTGCGGGAAACGCACATCCATTGGCGTGGTTGCTCAATCGTAAGCGGCGTCATGTCTGGTGTGCGTTGCAGGATGTAGATCGTGGAGCGTGGATTAGTTACAACTGGCATCAAGGTGTGCCGGTTATTCAAGCGGAAGCGGCAGCTGATTACGATTTGGCAACGCATTACCGGGCGCAAGGTTTTGAGGTTGTTGAAGTTGAACGGGGAACGCAACCGCGTTTGTTTCCGTTAGTTATGAATAATTGTGTCGGTCATGTTAAGGTTGTTTGCGCCTTGCATACATTTGCGGTGACTCCGCACCAGTTATATCGGTCGATGACCAAAAGGAAGCGTCCAATGAAATTTAAACAGCTATTCACAATTCCCGGTTTTGGCAGTTCTCCAGCCCCGGCTCCGCCCCCACCTCCGCCGCCGCCGCCTGAAAAATCAGCCGAAGAAGTCCGTGCCGCTGAACAGACGGCCCGTCGTCGCGCTGCTGGCGCACAGGGACGTGCATCGACTGTTCTAACTGGTTCAAACGCAGGTGACACGGAGACAGGCGGCAAGAAAATGCTGCTTGGTGAATAATGGTTGATACCGTTCGCACAACGGCAACGCTGCTTTCGTCTGTGTTTCAAGATGGGCAAGCGGCAAATGAAATTACCGCAAACGATATGCGGGATTTGATTGTTTCATTGCGTCCCAGCTTTGGCGAATGTTCGATGCAGGGCAACGCAACGGCCACAACTATTGCTGTCGCTGGCACTTATTACAAAATTGCTGGAACGACGGCGCTTTCGGGCAACGAGTTGTTGTTTGACAATAACAGCACTAACACCGGGCGCTTGCGTTACATTGGTGCGCCAAACAGAATTGTGTTGTTCAGCGCGTCCATCTCGTTGTCGGCGGCATCTAATAATCAGGTTTTGTCGCTCAAAGGTTGGCATTACGACGACAGCGGAGCGTCCGGTTCATTGGTGGACGCCAGCCTTGTAACCCGCAAAGTTACCGCATCTGGAGAACTAGGTGCGGTTGTGGTGCAGGGTAGCGCACTGATGAGTGTAAACGACTACATTGAAATTCATGTTACTAATGAAACATCAACCGCCAATGTAACAATCGAAGATTTTAATTTTCAAGCATTTGCACTTCCAACCGTTTAAGGGGTCGGCATGATTAGCCAAGAACAAGTCGTCCATCTTGTTAAACGTAAGAACAAGTTAAAAGCGCAACGCGGAACGTGGGAATCACATTGGCAGGATTTGACAAATTTTGTTCTGCCTAACGGCTCTGATTTTAATCTGAATCGTTCTAAAGGCGATAAGCGAACCACGCTTGTCTATGACAGCACAGGCATACACGCCAACGAAATGCTTGCCGCTGGTCTGCATGGAATGCTGACCAACCCGGCATCTAACTGGTTCAGCCTTCGCGTCAAAGACAGCATGGACAATTTTGCAGATAATGCTCAAGCGAAGCAATGGCTTGAAGAAACCACAAATGTAATTCTTGCAGAACTTTCCGCGCCAGACGTGGCCTTCCCGTCCCACATCCATGAATACTATTTGTCGCTTTGTTCTATTGGGACGGCTTGTATGTTTGTTGGTGAGCCGACAACCCGCGAGGGCATCAGCTTCAGGTCAATCCATATTGATGAGATATTTATTTCTGAAAACGCGGATGGAATTGTTGACACCGTTTTCCGCATTTTTAAGATGACTGTGCGACAGATTGTGCAGAAGTGGGGAGAAAAGTCTTTGTCTCCGCGTATTCAGAAAATGTACGAAAAGAAAGAGTTTGATAAAGAAGTTGAACTGTTCCATTGCGTTTATCCACGCGACGATGTTGATAAGAGCAAAAAGGCTGCAACCATGTTGCCGGTTGCGTCGGTCTACATCGATGAGAAAGAAAAGCACGTTTTGGCTGAAGGCGGCTTTCACGAAATGCCTTATATGGTCGGTCGCTGGTCTAAAACTGTCGGTGAAGTGTTTGGCCGTTCCCCGGCCATGACGGCGCTGCCTGATATCAAGATGCTTCAGGAGATTATGAAGACCACTATTAAAGCGGCGCAAAAAGTTGTTGATCCGCCGTTGCTAGTGCCGGATGACGGTGTATTGGGGCCGGTTCGCACTATTCCCGGTGGTCTAAATTATTATCGTGCTTCTACCGGCGCTAGAATAGAGCCGCTTCAAACAGGCGGAAACATTGGGCTCAGTTACGAAATGATGAACGATCTGCGTGATCGTATCCGCACAACGTTCTTTCTTGACCAGTTGCAGTTCCAAGGCGCTCCCCGTATGACCGCAACGGAAGTCATTGAGCGCACAGAACGCACGTTGCGGCTGCTAGGGCCAACTCTGGGACGCCTTCAGTCGGAGTTCCTTGGGCCTATGATTGAGCGCATTTATGGCGTTTTGGTTCGCGCTGGTCGTTTACCTGATCCGCCTGAATCCATATCTGAACTAGAACTACAGATTGAATATGTGTCGCCTCTTGCAAGAGCGCAGCGCCAGACTGAGACGCAGGGCATTATGAGGACGCTTGAGTTTGTTGGGCCGATTGCTGGTATGGACCCGCAAGCTGCCCAGATTATCAAGGGCGCGGATACTGTTCGCCACATCGCGGAACTTAACGGCGTTCCGCCAATGCTGTTAAAGTCTGACGATGATTTAATGGCAGAGATGCAAGCACAGCAGCAAGCGCAAGCGGCGCAGCAGCAGATGATGCAAGGCGCTGAAGTTATGGATATGATGCAGAAAGGCGCAAACGTAGCCAAAACAGCAGGAGAGGCTGGGTTGAATCTTGTCCAAGGTTAGCAAAGACGATTTTCGGTTTGTCTTCGGATCAGAAGAAGGCAAGCGAGTTCTTTCCCACATTTGTCGTGAGTGCGGTGTTCTACGGCCTTCGTTTGTTCCAGGCGAGGCGTTGGAAAATGCTGCCTTTAACGAGGGCATGAGAAATGTCGCGTTGATGGTTCTCACGATGCTAGACGAAACACCGGAACGATTTTTAGAACTTTCACAGGAGATTGAAGCCAATGCCTAACGATACCGCACCCGCCGATATGGTGGATAATGCAGAAGCAGTTAGTGAAACGGCCCCTCAGACAGAAACAAGCAAAGACGATTGGCGCTCGTCGTTGTCAGAAGACCTTCGGGAAAATCCAAGTTTTTCTAAATTCAAAGATGTGGATAGCCTAGCGGCATCCTATATCAATCTGCAATCGCACCTTGGGCGAGATAAGATTGCAAAGCCAGTTACGGATAGCGATTGGGATGACGTTTACGAGTTCCTTGGTCGCCCTGAAAGCCCTGAAAAATACGAAATTGAACTTCCAGAAGAATTGCCAGAAGAAATCGCTGTTCAGTTTAACGATGAAACGCTTTCGTCGTTTAAGCAGGAAGCGCACAAGCTGGGCCTTAACGCAGAGCAAGTTAAAAGCCTTGTAACATGGCAAGCTGGCAACATGATTAATCAACATGAAGCCTATAAAGGTATCATTGATCAATCTATGGAACGGGGCGAAGCTGCCTTGCGTCAGGAGTGGGGTCGTGCTTACGATCAAAACTTAGAATTTGCCCGCAAAGCATTTGCTGAATACGGCGGCGACGAACTGGCAGCGAAAATGGAAGCCAGTGGCATGGGCAATGACCCTGATGTTCTTCGGGCGTTTGCTAACATTGCCAGGACGACAATGGCTGACAAGGATTTGGCTGGGCCGTCTAGCGGAACGCAGATGGCGTTGACGCCAGAGGAAGCTAGGGCTGAAGCATCGACAATTATGTCTCACCCGGCTTATACAGATAAGCGGCACCCAGAACACAATTCTATGGTCAAGAAGGTTCAGGCATTGTTTAATCAAGCGTACACTGATTAATTATGGAAGAATATGTAATTAAGCTAGAATGTCTGCGACTTGCCCAGACGGGAAGCCCTGATGTAACGGTGAAAGCTGCTCAGATATATTATGATTGGATAACTAAATCCGACAAGCCAAAGCGAGGGCGTCCGCCAAAAACGAAATAAGAAAATCCCCGCTTCGGCGGGGTTTTTTTTGCTATTTGCATATTTACAAAAATAAGATACAATCAAGTCGCCTTTCTATAGGTGGACAATTCCTTGCGGAACCCGCACAAGCACGAAGGCAGCTTGGGCCGTCCCAGACGATAACCCTGAAAACTACTGTTTTAACCCTTGAGGAGAAATCCGTATGTCTATCCAAGTGACAACGGCTTTCGTCGAACAGTACAGCGCCAACGTCCAGCACCTTGTCCAGCAGGACGGGTCTAAGTTGCGTGGTCTTGTTCGCGAAGAAGCCGTTACCGGCAAGAATGCCTTTTTTGAGCAGATTGGTGCCACGTCCGCACAGCGTCGGACGAGCCGCCACAGTGACACCCCCAGAGTTGACACGCCTCACGCGCGTCGTCGCGTTAGCCTTGAAGATTTCGATTGGGCTGACCTCATTGATAATGAGGATAAAGTGCGTATGCTCATCGACCCGACTTCTGATTATGCCCGCGCAGCGGCCATGAGCATGGGTCGTGCGATGGACGAAGTTCTGATTGATGCGGCCCTTGGAAATGCCTATACCGGCGTTTCTGGCGGGACTACCGTTGCAGGTCAGACGCCTATTGCTAACGGCGGCACGGGCCTTACGCTCGCCAAGCTGCTGGCGGCAAAAGAGACGATGGATGGTGACGACGTTCCTGAGAATGGTCGCGTTATTGTTTGTACGTCTGATCAGATCAGCGATCTCTTGAACACGACTGAAATCAAAAGTTCAGATTTCAATACTGTCAAGGCGCTTGCTCGCGGTGAGATCGATTCGTTTCTGGGATTTGAATTTGTGTCCGTGAACGGCAAGCGTATTGACGGGACCAAGCTGGTTCCCGTTGATGGTTCCAGCCACCGTCGTTGCTTTGCATTCCAGAGTGAAGGTTTGCTTCTTGGCGTCGGTGCTGACATGACAACGAAGATTTCGGAACGTGCGGACAAAAACTATGCAACGCAGGTCTTTTGCTCAATGAGCATCGGCGGCACTCGCATGGAAGAAGCCCGTGTTCTTGAAATCCTTTGCGTCGAATAGGAGGGCATAGAAAATGACTGTACTTTATAGCGCAGAAATGGCCGGACTTGCCGCAGTTCCGGTTAGCCTCCCGTCTGGTGGAATTGTTGATGGTAACGTCCGCGTAAAGCGGGCCACTATCACGCTTGCCGCTCAGACGACTTCGGACACCATCGTTATTGCGAAAGCAACCGAAGGTGAGTCGTTCCTGTACGGCGTCGTCAACACCGACACGTCGCTGGGTTCAGCGCAGATTGCCATTGGCGTATCTGGCTCAGTTGCTAAATACAAAGCAGCCGCAGTTCAGACCGCTACCAATACTCCGGCAATCTTCGGTGTAAACGCTGGAACTGCCACGGTGACTGCAAACGAAGAAATCTTTATCACGATTTCGGCTGCAAATCTGCCAGCTTCAGGCAATCTCGTTGTGGATATGTACTTCTCCGCAACGTAATAAAGTTGGGGAGGCTTCGGCCTCCCCACACTTTACTTAGGTGATAGAATGGCTACTTCTGTTGTTCAGATTGTAAACAATGCCTTGATCAAGATTGGTGCAAACGCCATTCTAACATTAACCGAAGACAGTGAAGCGGCTCGTGCCGCTAATCTTATTTATGAACAGGTCCGCGACTCCTGTCTTCGCGACCATGTTTGGAATTTTGCAGTTAATCGCGTTGAACTAGCGCAAAACAGCACAGCGCCAGCTTTTGAATTTGCTTACCAGTACAATCTTCCGTCTGACTGCCTTAGGGTGTTGCAGATGGAAAATATGGATATGTTTTACCAGATCGAAGGCGGCAAACTGCTGACCAACGAAAGCACTGCCAAAATTTTATATCTGGCCCGCGTTGAAGATGTGAACCTTTTCGATTCTATGTTTGTTGAGGCTCTGTCTGCCCGAATTGCTGCTGAGTTAGCTGTTACGTTGGCAGAAAGCAATACGCTTTATTCAAACATGATGGAGATGTACCAGCGAAAACTTGCTGATGCTCGGTCAATGGACGCACAGGAAAGCGGATACAGGGAAATTGTTGCTGACACTTGGTTAGACAGTCGTCTTAATTACGCTGGCGGTCAAACCGTGAGCGTAAACGGCACATATTAAATGCCGCGTTCAGCGCCAATATTCACTAATTTTACGGCGGGCGAACTTTCGCCGCGCCTTGAAGGCCGCGTTGACCTTCAGAAATATCCCAACGGCTGTAAAACGCTTGAGAATATGATTGTGCAGAAGCACGGTCCAGCATCTCGCCGGGGCGGTTTTTATTTTTCTGCCGAAGTTAAGGATAGTAGCAAGAAGACCCGGATACTGCCATTTGAGTTCAGCGCCACTCAGGCATATATAATTGAGTTTGGCGATCAATACGTTCGGTTTTATAGGAATTACGGTCAAATATCGTCTGGTCCGTTTTCTGAAGTGTTTGACACGCCTTTTTCTAAAGGCAGCGCATACGAGATATCAACTCCATATCTTGAAGATGAATTGTTTGAGTTAGTTATCACTCAGTCTGCTGACGTTCTTTATATAGCGCATCAAAACCATGAGCCGCGCACGTTGTCCCGACTCGGAGACACAAACTGGAGTTTAGATATCATCCAGTTTTTAGATGGCCCATATGAGCCTGTGAACGCCACAGAGACGACGTTGGGCCTTTCGGCCACTTCAGGCACCGGGGTAACAGTGACCGCTTCAGCAGTGACCGGGATCAACGACAATGCTGGTTTTCTTTCTACAGATGTGGGCCGCTTAATTCGTTTTGAAGATACGAATAACGATTGGACATATTTAGAAATCACGGCGGTCGTAAGCACAACGATTGTCACAGCTGATTTTATTGGCCCAAACGCATCCGCAACCACTGCCGTAACCGGGTGGCGGCTAGGCGCGTTTTCTGAAACAACCGGATATCCGTCTGTCGTTACGTTTTTTGAACAGCGCCTAGTTTGGGCGGCTACAACAAGCCGACCGCAATCTATGTTCTTTTCTGTGTCTGCTGATTATTACAACCACGCTCCCACAGATAATGATGGGAACGTTTTGGACGATAGCGGGTTTGTTTACACTATTGCGACAGACCAGGTGAATACAATCCGCTGGATGAGGGCCGGTAAGGTGTTGTCCGTAGGCACCGCTGGCGGCGAGTTCATTGTTTCGCAAGGCGATCAAAACAGCCCGCTATCGCCCACAAATACCCGCGTTGTTCGTCAGACTACGTTTGGCAGCGCCGCAGTAACGCCTCCGCAAGTGGGCAACTCAGTTCTGTTTCTGCAACGTGCTAATCGTAAGGTTCGTGAATACGTTTATCAGTTTGAAAGTGACGCCTATACCGCGCCCGACTTAGCCATTCTTTCGGAACACATCACGGAAGGCGGCATTGTTGATATGGCGTATCAGCAAGAACCAGACAGCATTGTGTGGCTGGTTCGATCTGATGGCGTTCTTGTGGGCATGACATATGAGCGCGCACAAGATGTTGTTGGCTGGCATAGACACATTATTGGCGGCGCTGATGCCAAAATTGAAAGCGTTGCAGTTATTCCCAACACAACCGGAAGCCGTGATGATCTGTGGGCGGTTATACAGCGCACAATCAACGGTCAATCAGTTCGATATATTGAGTTTTTAACACCGGGTATGCCTGAAATTACAGTGGACACGAAATACGCCACTTATCTTGATTCCATGCTTTCTTATAACGGCGGCAACGTAACGTCCGTGTTTGGTTTAGATCATCTTGAAGGCCAAATTGTTTCAGTGTTAGCAAATGGCGCAGCCCACCCAGACCGCACAGTGTCTAGCGGGTCAATAACGCTTAACGGCTCTTATGAAGTTGTCCATGTTGGATTGCCGTATACATCTACGCTGCAAACCATGCGGATTGAAGCTGGGGCAAGCGACGGAACGGCGCAGGGTAAGAAGAAGCGCATTGCTCGAATTACATACCGGCTTTTTGATACGCTTGGATTAAAGCACGGCCCAAGCGCAGATCGTTTGGATATTATTCCTTTCCGGTCTAGCGCAGACGACATGGACGAAGCACCGGCACTGTTTACCGGCGACAAAGAGGTGGAATTTCCGCGCAACTGGGACAAGGACGGTTATATTTTCTTGGTGCAGGATCAACCGCTTCCGTTTACTGTTTTGGCAATTATGCCAGAACTTAATACGACGAAGGTTTGATATGTGTACTGGATTAGAAATTGCTGCGCTTGCTACTGCCGCCGCAGGAACGGTAACTAGCGCAGTCAGCGCAATTCAGCAGGGCAAATCAGCGCAAAACCTTGCAAATTACAACGCACAGATCGCGCAGAACGATGCTATCGCGGCGCGTCAGAAGGCCGAGTTCGACGCTAGGGCGCAGGAACGTCAGGCAAGGTTGTTTGCTGGCACTCAGCGGGCCTCTATGGCCTCTACAGGCGGCGAATTGCTTGATATGCAAGATGTCGTTGATATGAGCGCCGAAGAAGCTGAACTTGAAAACCTTGCAATACGATACGGCGGTGAAATGGGCTACAGGGCAGGACAGCAAAGGGCGACAATTGCAAGAATGGAAGGCGCTGCGGCAAAGCAAAGAGCGACAGGGCAAGCTGTAGGTTCGCTTTTAACAGGTGCGTCTTCAACTGCTCAACTGGGCGCAAAGTATTCATAAGGTTTTTGAAAAATGGCAATAGTTCCGAAATACACAAGCAGAGTATCTGTTCCCGGCAGAACCGGGCAGCAGCAAGTCTCGCTATCTCTGGCTTCTAGCCCGCTTTCCGGTATTGGCGAAGGGCTGACAAAGGTCGCAGGGCAGCTTGAAGCGGCTGCTGATCGGATACAGGCGCGTGAAGACATTATTAGCTCTGCCGTAGCTAGCGATCAATTTGAACAAGAAACCTTAAAATCTTATAACAGCGCACTTGAAGCTGGAAACATTCTTGACCCTAAACAAAACACAATCGGTAATTTTAACGCTGAAACTGAACAGCGAATTATGCAAACCCTTAATAATTTTAGCGGGAGCGCAAACGCAAAAGCGCAGCTTGAGGCAAGTTTAAGAAGCCGCGCTGGTCAATACGCTAATCAGATGATTAGGTATCAAAACACTGAGCAGCGCAAATATATAACGGGAAAAGCACAAAATGAAATTGCGCCTATTGCTTCGTCGGTCGCACAAGACCCTCGCAATTTACGCAGTGCATTTGACAATGTAGATATTATCGTTAGTAAATATGCAAAGGCGCTAGACCCAGAATCAGAACGTACAGTTCGTGACGCTGGACGATCTGCGGTTATGGAACAAGCTGTCACTGGGCTGCTTAATAGAGGTGCTTGGAAAGAAGCAAACTCTATGATGATTGATAATCCAATTTTGATGAGATATTTGGATGCGTCGAAAAAAGATCAGTTCAATAGGCAGATAGCTAATTTTGCACAGGCTGAAAACAAATCTCGCGCTGAAATGGCTGTGCGCGAGGCTACAGTTAACAGGCTTATTGCAAGCGGATTTAAAATTGATCGGAACAAAGCCATCAATTTTGTGGTGGGGGCAGACCTTTCACCGTCAGACGGGCCGGGTGAAAAAGTTACTAAATCGTTAGCCGCTCTCGGAATCAAACCTGACCAAGCCACAGTGGAACAGAAAGCGGCAATACTTGGAATTAATCTTCCCAAAACTGAAAAGCCCGACCCAAATAAAGATTTCAAAACGGTTTATGGTGTGGGGGGTTCGACATCACAGTTGACTGAAAGTGGGGCATTTAAACGGACAAAGCCATATATTGAAGCCGCTGTTGATATGCGTACAAAGGTTAGCACAGTTGAAAGTTCTTATGAAGAATACAAAAGCGGAAATGAACTAGCAGGTTTAGCCGTTTTGCAGACGTATCTTAAAATGATCGACGAAGGCGCAGTTGTACGTGATAGCGATATAGCACTCGCAGAGCGGGCGTCTCCAATATATGAAACTATCAAAGCAGCGGTTTCTAGGTACGGAAAAGAAGGCGCACAAGCTGTGACCGAAACTGTTATTAAACAGGCTAGAGCAGCCGCAGACGCATTCGGGCAAAAAGCCCTTGAAATGAGCAAAGGGTTCTTTGATGGGTATCAAAAAGATACCGGATATCCTCGCGGAGTTTTGGGTCTTCCCGGCGACAGATACGAAGTCATTTTCAATGGTGTTCGAACAGTTCCGTTGAAAAAGGAACTGGTTGACGAAGTGGGCGGCCCCGGCACCGCCCCTGCTGCTGCTGCCAAAGAAGCAGAACCGGACGTTGTGGTTATAAAGCGAAATGCTGACGGCACACTGAATATGGGCAAATAATAACATGGCAGAGCCGCAAACCTTAAACCTTCTTGGTGGTCAGATTGATGTGGACCAGGTTGCTGGTGCGCTTTCTGCTATAATTCCGCAGCAGCAAGCTGAAGTGTTGCCGGACGTAGAGGCAGAGCCGGTGCAAATGGCATCTGCCGATATGCCAGTTGAGCCAGCATCTATTGAACCTGCTGTTGCAGAAGAACCTGCTGCCGTAGAACCTACGCCTGTAGAGCCATCGCCTGTTGCACCGACCGCAGTGCCACAAGTGAAGATATTTGAATATGAAGGGCAAAGGTTCAAACTTCCGGCTGATGTAACTCAAGAAGAACTTGAGCAAATTATTGCTAAATACGAAAGCACCCCAGCATACGCCGCCAAAAAGGCACAGACGGACAAGTCTTGGGAACGGGAAAACATTGACAGCAAAAGCGGTGCGCCAGCTTTGGTTAGGGCGGCTGTTGGTGAATTGGAAACCATAGAAGAAAAACTCAAAACGCTGGACAATTATTACCCAGGAGCAGTTCCATACGGTGAAGACAATTTTTTGTTTTTTGATCCAGATACTAAAAAATTTACGCTATATAACCCACCGGGACTAGATTTTGGAGACGTTGCTAGTCTTGCAAAAACAGGTGTTGAAACTGTTGCCGGTGGTCTAGGTGCCGCTGCCGGTTTTGCTTCCGGTCTTGCCACTGGCCCCGGTGCGGTGGTTTCGTCACCGACACTTGCGGTCATTGGCGCTGGCATAGGAACTGAAGTCGGCGCACGTCTTTTTGATGTGTCAATGGGCGTTTTTGCCGGTCGTGAAAGAGCGCCAAAACCTTTAATTGAAGAATTTGCAGAAACCGGCGTTCGCGTTGGTTTGGCTTCTACAGGACAAGCGGCGGGGCCGTTGATTGCTGCTGGCGGCAAGCGCGTTTTAACAGGTGGCAGAAAAGCGGCGTCCGATCTGATTGCAAAGTTTGAATCTCTTGGGATTGAGCCGGTCGCCGCAGCCGTTGGCCGCAAGGGTATGCTTGGGCGCATGGGCGCTGGATTTGAGCAAATGGCTACTGCTGGTCCGATTCTACAAAAACAAGCTGAGCGGGTTATCGTTCAGTTAGACAGCGCATTGCAGAGCATTTCTTCCAGAATGGGGCAAATTAGATCCCCTAATGAAGCCGGTGCGGCTTTGAAAAAATCTGTTGAAGCCGCAGAAAAGCGCATTAGAGATGGTTTTTCAAAAAAATATGATGAGGTGTTTGAAGAAATTGGCGCAGATACAGTTGTAACTGAAATGACTTCTGTAAATGCGGCATTGCAACCAGTTCTTCGCCAACTTGCAGAACTTCCAAAAGATGCACAGCCTACAGGTCAGTTGTTGGCGTTAGTTAAAAAATATGATGCGTTAAGCAAATTTGCTGAAACAGGCAATATGACATTCCAACAGTTGAGAGATTTAAGAACACAACTTCGGCTGATTAGAAGCAAAAAGATATCAGGAACCCAAGGCGATTATGATAGCATGGTGGATGATATTTATAAGGCAATTACTGATGATCTTGCCATTGCCGCAAATAGTGTTAATCCCAAATTAGGTGCAAAGCTAAAGGCTATTGACACAGAACGGGCTATTTTTGCGGATACAGCGCAGAAAACTTTTGACAAAATCAGAAGTTTTGATGCTGACAATCAAGCATTTGATTATCTCTTAACTTCCGCAAAAGGCATGGGGAAAGAGGGCATTAAAGCACTTCAGCGGCTACGCGAAAACTTTACGCCAGAAGAATGGGGAGATGTTGCTAGTTCCGCTCTTTATAATCTTGGTCGAGAAAGAGCCGGGGCGCAAGTAGGAGAAGCTGCGGAGTTTAGTATCGCAACATTTATGACACGCCTATCAGAAATTAAGAAAAATGGCCCTGAAGCATTTGAGGCTTTTTTCGGCGGCACTCAGTTTGCTGAAGTGTCCAAAGATTTGATGAACTTGGTGGATGTTGTGGGGGCGCTTAAAGAGGTAAAACGCTACACAAACTTTTCTAATTCTGCCGGTGCAATAAACCAAATGATATTCTGGCAAGCATTAAGTTCTGCCGGAACAGGAATGGTTGCTGGAGATGTGTTAGGCGCTACTGTAGCAATAGGCGGGACTGTCCTTGCTCCAGCTGGCGCAGCCAAATATCTTATGACCAACCCCGCTTTTGTCAAATGGCTATCAACACCGGCTAGTCAAATAAGCAAAGACGTATCCGCCCACGTTGCTAGGTTGGTAGCGATTGGTCAGGCAGAGCCAGAGATACAAGAAGAACTGCGTCAATATTATAAAGCCATCAGATCATATATGGGCTATACTGAGCCGGTGAACGAAGGAACCGCACAATGACGATTTCCAGCACTACAAATACGGTTTCCTATAACGGAAACGGCAGCACGACTGAGTTTGCGGTCAATTATGTGTTCTTTGGAACCGGCACTAGCGCCGAGATTGAAGTTGTTGAAGTTGTCATTGCAACCGGCGCTGAAACAGTTAAATCAAACGGTTCTGACTTTACGGTTTCCGGTGGTAACGGTGCAACCGGCACGGTAACTGCGGCAGTTGCCCCGGCCAGCACGGTCAAGTGGGTAATCAACCGGACAACCACGCAGACGCAAGAAACGGATTACGTTGAGAACGATCCGTTCCCGGCAGAAAGCCATGAAGAAGCCCTTGATCGGCTCACGGCTATAGATCAGGAGCAGCAGCGGGCGCTAGGTCGCACAGTGCAGCTTCCTGACGGTTATACAGGCAGTTTTGATCCGACGTTGCCGGTTAATATTACCGGCAATACGGTTCTATCGTTTAATGCGGGCGCGACTGCTTTTGAAATTGGCCCGACGACTAGCGAAATTAGCAATGCCCAGACTTACGGCGAAGCCGCGCAGGCGGCTCTCGACGAGTTCACTGACCTGTACCTCGGGGCCAAGGCATCGGACCCGGCGCTCGACAACGACGGCAACGCCCTCCAGGACGGTGCCTTGTACTTCGACACGACCAACAACGTGATGAAGGTCTACGACCTCGGCACGACGACGTGGAAGCGGACGACCCCGACGAGCGGCGAGCAGGCCAACATCGACACGGTCGCCGGAATTAGCGCGGACGTTACCGTAGCCGCAACCAACGTCACAGACATCACGAACTTCGCTGACGTGTACATTGGCCCCTCCGCGTCTGACCCGACGCAGCGGGCTGACGCCTCCGCCCTTCAGGCGGGTGATCTGTACTTCAACACCACCGTCAACGAGTTGCGCGCGTATAGCGGCTCTCAGTGGGTGGCCGGCACGGCTGGTACTCTTGCCGTCCAACGCTACAGTGGTGACGGCAGCACGGTTGCATTCACGCTGGCGACTGCGCCCGCAGGTGAAAACAACACGCAAGCCTACATCAGCGGCGTCTACCAGCAGAAGGACACCTACAGCGTCAGCGGCACGACCGTAACCTTCTCCGCTGCGCCGCCGATTGGCACAGACAACATCGAGGTCGTGACGATCAGCACGCTGGCACTTGGCGAAACCGACGCTTCGTTGGTGACCTACACGCCCGCAGGAACCGGCGCGGTCGAGCGCACGGTGCAGTCGGTGCTGCGCGAAAGCGTCAGCGTCAAGGATTTCGGCGCGGCGGGCGATGGCGTGACGGATGATACGACAGCGTTTCAGGCTGCGATTGATGCGGTCAACACAACCTCTGGCAAAAAAGCACTACATATTCCAGCCGGTGATTACATCATTACATCTCAGCTAACTATAGCTGACTCCGGTAACGGCGGTATGTATGTTTATGGAGATGGAACCCCCCGCCACGAACAGATGGGGTCTCGCATCCTCACCAATGTCAGCGACTCAGTATTTCTTTGTGAAAAAGATGGAGCCACTTTCCGAGGGATCTCGTTCATTCAAAACAGCGGAACGTCACAACAGAGTGGCTACAACTGCATTGAGATGTCCAAAAGCTCGAACACAGACGATGCAGAGCTTAAGGTTGTCGATTGTAACTTCCGCGACTACGACATTAACATTGACCATAACGGGCGCAGCTGTGAAATTTACGGCGGCGAGATGGTTACAAGTAATATCGGTGTCAACCTTAGTTGGGTGTCTGATGGTACTTTCCCCGCGGAACCAAACAAAACCGATTTACCGTTTGGGTTTAGAGCCTTTGTGGTTAGCGGTGTTAGATTTCACACCTGCAACGTAGCTATTAAAAACGCAGGTGTGGACCCAGAGAGTATTAGGTCACTACAGATAACAAATAACTTAATCGATTTAGAAGGAAGGCTTTTCGAGGGAGGCTTAAATCATTCAGTTATTTCTGGGAATATATGTGATTTCAATACGAGCGGTGGAACTCTTGCTACTATTAAGGTGACTTCAGGTGGCAACGATATTGTTATAGCGGGAAATCATTTCTCTGGCTATGACAGTGTTGGCGCTAATGTTGAGACAAGAACAGGCGCTACAGGCGTGCGTTTCGATGTTGCCCCTGTGGGATGTTCAATTACTGGGAACAGTTTCTCTGGTTTTGCCGCTAATGCAGTCTATCTGGCAAGCGGTTCAACAGCTACTTCAATAACTGGCAACTCTTTTGATGACAACCTGAATGGTATCGAAATTGATGGTGCTGTTGCAGACACGCAAATAATCAATACGTATGCTAATAACGGCACAGACGTTAATTTTACAGGCGTGTCTTCTTGGAATGATTCATTAGTAATTACAAATGGCGCGGTTGATTTTAGCAAGGGCGGGTCGTTTACTAATTCTACTGGCACATTCACACCGGGATTCGGCAATGTCTCAGCACCCACCATCACAGACACATCTAATTGTAAGTATGAAGTAATTGGAGACACTGTAAATTTCTATCTTGAGGTTGCATATACATCTCTGGATACAGCAGATGCAAGCGGTATAACAATAACCAACTTACCATTCACACCGGCAAAACTAATATCAGCTCAAATAGATATTGAAAACAGTAGTGGCTTTTCATTTGGTGCTACAGACACCATAAACATCAGTCGCGCTGGCTCGGGTAGTCTCGTTGTAACTAACAATGCTAAATCAAACTATACGTATAACGGAGGTGAGATTCAGGCAAGCGGCACTATAATCATATCAGGAAGTTATTTCGTTTAATAACCAGTATCTCAAGTGGATTCTTGAGATGGATAAGGAGCGTAAGATGCTAACAAAAGAAACAGTAGTAGATAAAATTGAAGTATTAGAAAACGGCACGTTGCAGATAAGAACAGCAACTAAAGTACTAGAAGATGGTAAGCTGTTGTCTCAATCATTTAGCAGGCACGTACTAACGCCCGGTGCAGACACATCTAATGAAGACGCTAAGGTGGTGGCGATTGCTAACGCTACTTGGACAGCAGACGTGATCGCCGCATATAACGATCTAAACCCGTAGGTTATGCAAGGAGCATAAGCAATGGCACTAACTAAAGTTCAAGCCTCCCTCACTAATCTCGGCATCGTCAATGTGCTGGATTTCGGCGCAGTAGGCGACGGCGTAACGGATGACAGTACGGCTATTCAGGCTGCAATTGAGAGCGCTTATGATAACAATTCCGCTATATTGCTATTTGATCCTAACAAGACTTATTTGGTAACAGATCAAATATCTTTTAATGGCTATCCAGCAACCAATGGTATAGATACTGGACTGACAGTTATAGCAAATGGCGCAACGATTAAACTTGCAGCTTCAACGCCAACTAGTGTTGGTCATGTTGTAGGTATTGGTCGCGGTGCTTACGTTGGTGAAGATGGCAACGTAGAGCTGACAGGCGATATTACTTGGATAGGTGGTATTGTTGATGTAAATAATAATAGCGGTGAAAATGGATTTGGTTTAAGCCGTACTCGCAACGTACATATCCAAAACGTCACAGTACAGAACGGCTCTTTTTCAGCATCCATTGAGGGTGGCCGAGGATTTACTACTCATGCCGCAAGCCGCAATGTAGTGATTGAAAATTGCCGTGTTTATAACATGGGTGATGGCTATCATATTTCCACAGTTCCAGATAACCGTGCAGATATTAATGGGACTGATCTCTATACAATCACTAACATTACTCAGGCTACTTCAGCAGTAATTACAACATCTGCAACACATAATATTCTTGTTGGTGAGTTTGTATACATCTCTCAAGTTAATGGTATGACGGAGTTAAATCCTTCATACACTAATAGAGCAGAATATGAAGTTACGGCAGTAACCGCTACAACAATTACTATTGATGTAAATAGTTCCGCTTATACAGCGTACACAAGCGGCGGTAATGTTGTCCGTAAAGATGACCTGTATTACCGTAATCACGCAATTTCATTTATTAACTGTCTTGCTCGTGAATGTGACCATTCAGGTTTTAACTGCGAAACAGCTAACGAACCTCGCACTGTAGAACTGCTTAATCATAATGTTTTAGTTGATGGTTTGACGTTGATTAACTGCGGCTCCAACTCTACAGATAGGGGCATTATCAACGGTAATAACACATCTGGTTTGAAGATGCGTAATGTCACTATTCATAATGACAGTGCGTTTCCTGTATCAGATGTTATTCGT
>Ga0208644_1001453_pt1 | contig 19752 bp, 24 predicted proteins | sample VirMetDEL_Nov_18_FD_184517 | JGI IMG/M metagenome (GOLD analysis project Ga0208644, IMG submission 184517) | Aqueous microbial communities from the Delaware River and Bay under freshwater to marine salinity gradient to study organic matter... | ecosystem: Environmental > Aquatic > Marine >...
ATATATGTAGACAAATTGGGGCATATTGGGTCCGCCCGATTTTCATTCTTCGCAAAAAAATCTCCATTCATCGCAAAAAAATTATGGTAATCACATGCGATTACCGAAGGATAAAAATATTTAATGACTATCGGGATCTCACTAAATATTTATTTTTTAAAAAATTGAAATTAAATTAAATTAAATTGAATTAGAACTTGATAGCTCGAGTGAACTTCTTTCGGCTCACGATACTCATATCCTTTCTCATATCAAAACTCGGTCCAGCAGTCAATAAGTCAAACTCTATTTTTTCACCGTTGTATAAATCTTCATAGAGCTTCACTAAATCACCTCCATATTCTTGTTCAGCCTTCTTTCTAATACAGCCACTATTCACGCCTTTCATACGGATGTGATAATCCACTATAACATTACCATCTTTATCTTTACCAGTAATTCTATCTAGATAACATTTCTTACCTAGAAATACACTCTGGTCAGCTACAATATCACCCACTGAACCATCTAAGTCAAAATCAGTATGAAACTGACCTAATCCATTACCTATGAGCTCACGGTTATATTTTTTAGTAAACTCCTGACCTAAATAGTCAATTTTAGAATTATCAATGTGGATACTATCAGTATCTGTGTAATACATATCAATTTTTCTGTCTTCAGCTAACGTCATGACTTCAAACATAATACGTTTACTCATAGAAAGAATTAGAACCCCTACGTGAACATTATTGAAATGTGTATCTATGGTTTTAATCAATTTTATTTTATAAAACTTTTTATTACTCAATAGTGTAATCTCTTTTATGTAATGATAATTTTTAATCACGTATTCTGTGAAGTTTTCAGTAGATACGTAAACGCTATCACAGTCAATCGGCTTCAAGCATGACTTACCGTATGAAGAGTTCATCAGTTCTTTAAAAACAAGCTGTAGTGGGTTCTTCTCCTTCTTGTATTTTAATCGCTGATTGAAAAGATGACGGATTACCGTATTGATTTTATTATTCATACCTTCTTTAAAATAGTAGCCATTAATGAACTCATATTCTAGACCCTGAAATCTTACTACATCTTCAAGAGCTATATTATCTATATATAGCGTCCGTCCTACTAAATCATTAGTAAAGTTTCTAATACCATCTTCTGTAACTACGGACTGACACGGGAAATTATATTCTTTTTTAATTTTAGTTACTTTTATACATACATAGAAAGCGTCAGCTGTGTTTTTAATTGAATTAAAATCATCAATGATATACGGTTTACCCTTCGGGAAACCCGCCATACGGCTCATAGCTGACGGGTAAAGACTTACAGCATCAAAATCAGCTAGTGGCTGGTCTTTCACAATATGTTTTTCATTTCTGCTACACATAGTTCTACCGCCTACTACACAGCGTTGAATAAAATGTCTGGGCACTCCAGAAAGTTTATACACACCGTCATAGCATCCCTCACGGACTAAATAATCATTAGCCATACTGGGTAGCGTCATATAATCAATAATATCTAAACCGATACCAGTTTTAACTAGTTCTCTAAACTTTTCATATCCATCACGTAGAACAATACAATCAATAAAACAATACATACCAGAATATTTTAGAATATTAATTTTATCACCTATGAAACAGTCCCATTTTTCACAGTTCTCTAGATATTTTTTCTGATCTCGTTCAGCCACAAATGTTAGACAGTAATTTTTATCAAGATAATTAATTTCTACGTTTTCTTCTGTATATAAATCATACGGCATTACTTCTTTTTCTTGTTCTAAACCGAAACACTTACCAAAGTTTCTTAATGGCATATTAATCATTTTTAAACTGTCTCTAACTTGAATAGCTATGGTTCTGTTTTCGCACGTGTAACAAGCTGTAGCATTCATGAGACCAGTGCCTTTTTCAATAGTGTGAAGATTGTATAAATATTTTAAAATAAATCTAAAATCATAAGACGAGTTATGAGCTATCAATCTAATAAATCTCTTACCTTCTAGAGTTTCTTTATGGTAATCAATAGTTCTATATTTCGGGTCACCATCTTCATCTAGTATCTGGTTACCGTCTTTATCATGTATAAATACTTTTTTAGTCTTACCTTTTTCAACTCCATACTTACCTACTAAATAATTTAGAAAATCTCTACCACAGTTACGCCCGAAGAAGCCACGCTTATGTTTATCCGTGTATAAACAGTATGGTTTATGGGTTGTTTCTTCTCCATCATTACGTCCCGTAGTAGTTTCAAAATCAAAATAATACGTTTCTAAACACGTTTCTTTACGTTCACCAGCTGGTTTATTAGCCATAAGATTACCGCTGGGCTCTTCATCTTTATAATCATACACGTTTTCATTATACGCTAGAGACCCGAATAAACTAACTTCTTTATACTTATTGGTCTTATATAGCTCTTCAGTATATTTAATTTCTTCTAAATATTCAGTCTGATTCTCAAGTAATATTTTAATAGCTGAGTAGCTGTCTATAAACCTATCATTAGAATATTTATACCTACCAGACTTACTGTCTTTTTTATAGATACGGTTAAAATCTTTTACGTCTTTTACGTCTTCATAATGCTCTAGAGAATATCTAGTGTAATTAGTTTTTTCAATTAGAAAGTAGTGCTTTTCAATAATACCCAGTTTTATTTCTGGTTTAGTCTTATCACCGTAATGAGTTTTCTTTTTCTCATCAGTAATACGTCTTACAGTTAAATATATATTTAATTTTTCAGCTATAGTCTTTAGTTCTTTCATGGGGATGTATTGATTTTTACATAGACATTTAATAGCTGTAGTATCATAACCAGCACACTCAAGAGCACGAATTAAACAATTATCATCGTAATTCTCGTGGTTTACCGTCTTGAAAACACCATACTGATCTAAGTCAACTTTTTCAAGCTTATGAAGATATGGAAAAAAAGCACCGTCAATTAAAATACCCTTCTTGGGCTGTGGTAAGACGGTAAGAGTCCAGTCATCATGGTTAATAAAAGCTGTAATTACATCATAATCACTGCCGTTCTTGTTGTAGCCTACTACAACTTCTTCACCTTCACTATCAAATATCTCGGTAATACGTGTTAAAAAAGCATTGGATAACGTATAAATCTTACCAGTTTCTTCATTAGTAAGAATATACTTATGCGTAGTCGGGTTTAGAACATTTATGAGACGCTTAAGACTACCATTAAGCATCATCCTATTCACATTTACTGAATACTGTTCATCATTAGCTTCAGCTTTAGCTATAGCATTTTTAATTGGATTTAAATATTCATTTACGTCTAGTATAACGTCGTCTTTAATTACAATACCATCACGGTCATATTTAGCTCGTAGAGAACCAGTATTAGTAAATACAGTAGACCTGTTAATAAATCTATCAGTGTTACGATTATAGATTTTATTATCACTAAACCCTATGGTGTTAGTGCGTCCCTTCATAAGCTCATCCCTATTAAATGATTTAAACTGTTTAGAATCAGTTGAAAACTTTTCATAACCAGTCCAGTTTTTATAGACTTGATTTAACTTAGCTAATTCATTCAAACGTGCTGTCGCATTCATGCGTTCATTAATTGCTTTACTCATTCTATTTATACTTATATAATATATTTTATTTTTAAGTATTAACCGTTTTTTAACTTTTTATCAATTATTATTATTTTTATTTTCTTTATATTCTGCTCTTTCACTTATAATTATACTTACTTAATAAATCTTTAAATTACTTTTAATTATTATTTAATTTTCCCGCTTTTTTAAATTATATGATCTAATTCAAAAAATATCAATTTTTTCAATGTATCCCCCACAAAAAAATATTTACGTCATAAAAAGATAAAAATATTTTTCACTTTTATTACGGTGTTATGTAATAAAAATTATATAAGAAAAAAGTAGAATTAAAAGTAATTTAAATTATTTATTTTTTAGTCTTTAATGATTTTTTATATTCAGCTAGTTGTTTTTTATTGATAGTATCTTTAATTTCTTGTTTACGTTTCATACCGTATTCAGTCTTATCATCTAAGAGATTTAGTCTGTCCCATTTCCTATCACCACTAAAGCATACACCACACCAGTTAAAATTATCACCTATGTCGCATTTACGTAGTATTTTTTTCTTACAGCAGTGGTCACAGAACTTAATACCGTTATCATTACAGTATTTTACGTGATCTTCTGGTGGTGTATATCTCTTAAAAACTACGTAATAGTCAAACTTCTTAAACGGCTCCCATGCTAAAAGCCCTTCTAAATATGGTTTCTGATTCTCATATAACCAAGCTATGGTCTTGTTCTTATACGGACCGAAAGTAATTTTAGTCTTTTCTGGGTTCTTGTAATTAATCGGCATTTCACTCTTTATAGTTATACTTAGATAATAAATCTTTAAATAACTTTTTATCAGCACCAGCACCATACGTTTCAAATCTTACCGACGCTTGTACATTTTTTACGTCTCTTACCGTCATAAAAATATTTTTTTTCAAAAAACATACAGACGTGTAAGCCCGTGTCTAAGCTGTTTCTTCTCGCATCAGTCAATCGACGGATTTTAATTAATTTTAAATTGATCTAAAAAAATCGAAACTAAGCTAAAATTATCGAATACAAAATTATTTTCTAAGCTATGATTATAATGAGCGACACCCACTGGAGTAGTGACGATAGTGATTATGAGCTAAATGATAAAATTGGATATACATTAACAGACCATAAAGAGACGAAGAAAGATACAAAAAATCAAGAAAAACAAATAAAAGCTCTACTAGAACTCGGTGAACTAAGAACAGAAAATATTATAGAAATACAAATGATAGAACATCTCATAAAAAATTGTGATTATGAAGATGATAGAAAGATAAGTATGGGTAAATGTTTAGAATTATTAATTAATTGTAGTAATGCTCATTTACATAAATTAAGAGATAATCTTTAACGGAGTATGCTAAGCTTAAGATATTCTTTTTTCTTTTTCAATTTCAGTAATTTTAATTTTCGGGTAATAAATACTATTTTCATATTTATTATTCTTTTTTCTATCATTAACAATATCATTGATAATATGTCTTGATATATTAAGTTCATCAGCTATATCTTGTAAACAAGTAAAAGACTTATCAAGCTTTACTTCATCCATAAGAATCACAACACAATTCCATTTATTCATTTTAGATTTCATGATTATATACTTATAATATATATTTTATTTTTAAGTATTAACCGAATTATGTAAAAATCATAATTTCAAGTTCTGTGTAATATTACAATATTTTAATACTCCACGTGATTTAATCTGTCCGTGATAATAATTACTTATTATCTGTGGTTCAATATCTAAATAATAACTCATTTCTTTTATTGTATTACACTTAATAACTTTAAAAACTTGTTCTTTTTTCTCATCAGTAAAGATCACTAAATACCATAAAAGTCCGCTTTTATTTCCCATTATATTTATACTAGATATTATTTATAAAATTATTTTCTTATAATTAATATATAAAAATAAATATGGATATACCCGATTTACCATTAGATATTATAAGAAATATTTTAAAAGAAAGAACTGAAATAATGAAAGAGATAAAGTTAGATAAATTAGAAAAACAATCACATCTTAATTTTTTTAATTGTATGTGTGAATTAGAAGAAAATATAGACGACGCTGATATATATATACAGACGCAGTGCGTGGTAGATAATTTAGAAAATGAAATAGACGAACAGTATTATAATGAAGTATTAAGTTTTAATTTTAGTGATATATTATTAGAAAGTATTATACATAATCGTAAGATATACTGTTAAAATCTTTATCTACTAATTCTAATAAATCTTTATGAATATAAAATACTTTTTTCTTTTCTTCTTTACCACGACTATATCTAAACCAATCACCAAGTTTTATTTTTCCATTATGTATGTCTTCAATATTGAAGTCATATTTAAATAATCCATCAGTATATAAATAATAAAATCTATAAGTTTTTTCATCTTGTAAATAATGGCTCTTTATAGCTTCAGCAATTTTTTCTTTACCTATGATAGCAGTTTCATGCTTATCGTGAACAATATTTCTTGATTTTAATTCACCGAGAAAATTAAAATTACCATATTCTTTAAAATCCATATATGCGAACTCATTTTTAACTAAAAAATATTTCTTATGATCTTTATTAAGATAGTTAATTAATCTTTTTTCATTTAATTTACCGAAAGCATAATCTTTATTAAATAATTCTTTATAACTCATTTTATAATATTATATATATTTTATTTTTAAGTATTTTACGAATAATAATTTTATTTATCATCACTGGGGGCATACGGGTCTAATATAGAGCCACTGTAATCTTGTAGCCACTCTATACTCATAACCATATCACCATTAGCACCACCATATACTATACGTGCTTGATTAGTGCTAGTCAATGTATGAGCGAACTTCGGGTAAAAACTATATATATTACCAACTACTAAACCACTAATAAAAAATGAATGTCTAATCGGTCTTTCATTACTCCCCATATTACCAGTATATATTAACTCTTTCGGCCCACCGACTTGTGAAGCATAAGCAGAAGCACCCGATAAAGTGCTATCTATACGACATTTTAAATCGGGTGAACCAGTAGCATTTAAAAACATAAAATCTAATGTAATTCTACATATAGTAGTCGGTGCTGTAATATTCTGTAAATTATAAGAAGTCGGTGCTGTAAATACAGTAGAACTATTACTAAAACCAGCTGAATAAACGATACTAATAGTTCTAACAGCAGAAGAACGAAATATCACATAATCTTGAAAAGTTCCAGTGAGTGTATGAGTATTATATCTACCATTCATGTGAAAATATCTACTTTCACTATCATATAAATTACTTGTTTTAGTTCCAGCACCATAAATATCATCATTAATAGTAGCTAATCCACTCACTTCTAATTGATTATTAGCATTAATTTTATTATCAGCTGTTATAGTTCCATCAGTTTGTATATTTCCAGTTTGTGAAAAAATCTGTATAGTTTCAGTTTGAACATTATTATATAATCTTATATCAGTAGCATTAATCTGTATTCTATCTACATTTAAATATCGCATTTTAATAAACTTATTAGTAAAATCTAATAACATCTGCTGACTACTACCACCACCAGTCGCATCTGTGAGTAATCCACCATTCATTAATATAACTCCGCTATTTACCATATTTATAACAGTTCCATAACATAAAATATTTTGAACTTTATTAATACTACCGAGTGGGGTGACTTGAAATAATATATTCTGTGTAGAAGCATCATATACACCGATACTAGTAGAAGCACCAGCATTACCACTTAATGAGACTACACGCTGACTACTTGTATTATATAAATCTATATCATAGCCATCTCTTACATCTATACCAGTCGCACCACTACCAGTTCCATTATCTCTAATATTTAATGATTGAGCGTCTATATGTTCTTCTACAATATTACCAACTACATCACCATATAACACACCATTAGTTAATGTTATATTACCATTAGTAGAAGTATAATTACCAGTTATATTTAAATTACCAGTAGCAGTTAAATCATTAGTATTTATATCACCATTAGTTAATGTTATATTACCATTAGTTAATGCTATATCTCCATTTTTACTATTATAATCACCAGTAGCACCATCTATACTAAAAGTTTTAGTAATTCCACTATCACTATAAGAAGATAAATCATAACCATCATGTATTTCTATACCAGTATTACCAGCAGAACCGAGATTTTCAATAATTAAAGATTGACCATTTATATGATCTTCACTTACATTACCATCTACATTACCGTATAAAGTTCCCGTAATAGTTATATCACCACTAGAACTATCTAATTCTATGGTTTTCGTAGTTCCAGCATCGCTATACATTCTTATATCATAACTATTTTCTACATTAATACCAGTATCACCAGCAGAACCGAGATCATGTATTCTTAAAGATTGTCCATTTATATGAGTTTCACTTACATCACCAACAATAGAACCGAATATAGTTCCATCAACTTTTAGATTACCACCAATAAAAGCATGAGAATTAGCTTCGGTTAGTTCTAATGCGAAATCATTAGAAGCATAAGAACCCGTATGACTACTTGTAATACTACCAGCACCAGTTATAATATTACCACTACTATCTATATAAAAAGTCGGTGAAGCAGTATCACCAAGCTGTAATTTAGTTAAAAATCTTATTTCATCTCCACGAATATAACCATTATTAGCATGAATATCACCATTAGAAGTAAATATATTACCATCAGTAGTATGAATATTACCACCAGTAGTAGTAAAATTACCAGTAGTATTTATATTCCCATTAGTTCCATTAAGAGTTATTATAACAGCTCCAGTATTCGGTAATCTTAAATCATTAAATAAACCATTAGTAGCTGTTAAATCTACACAGCTTATATTACCATTAGTTAATGTTATATTACCATTAGTAGATAAATAATCGCCGATAATAGTTATATCATTACCACCAGTTATATCGCCAGTAGCTTCAAAATCTACACACTCCATAACACCAGCAGAAGCGATTACATTACCAGTGGTTAAATTAATATTACCACTATTTAATTGAATATTTCCACTAGTTAAAGTTAATCCATCACCACCCGTAATTAATCCCACCACATTTAAAGTATCTTCTACTAACATACTATCTTTACTAGTTAATTGAAAACATACTATATTACCAGTATTACCATTAATATTTAGATTCGCATAATCGCCGATTATTTCATGCTGATTTAAGTTTATATAACCGACAGCGTGGGTGCTATCTAATTCAATCGTATCAGCGATAATATTAGTTAAATCTAATGCCCCATCATAACTTAAATCACCGTGTATAGTGACATTATTATTAAATACAGAAGTGCTATCTACTTCTAGTGTGCCAGTTAAAGTCATAGAATTACCGCTATAATTACCAGTAGTAGTAATAGCTATATCAGTGGTTAATTTAGAACCGTCTATGCTATTCGGGTCTATAATAAACGGTGCTAGTGTCTGAAAAACTAATCTATTATTTACATCTTTACCAAGAACATCACCAGCATTACCACTATTACCATTAATTCTTATAGTATCTTTATGAGAAGTTAATTCTAAATTATCTATCGTAAATGTATTAGCTCCACTTAAAGTTCTAGTAAAGTTTCTATTTACACTCATTATATATAAATATAAAGATATTTTTTTAAAATTAAAATTATATATCTTAAAATAATTTTCTTCAATATATATATAAATATGAGCGATACTGAAAGCATTTCTACGATTAATGAAGATATTAATGAAGATATTGAAGTAGCAGACGGAGAACCCACGAAATCTTTACAGAAACCAAAGAAGCCACGAACAGAAGCACAGATCAAAGCATTAGAAAAAGCACAAATAAAGCGTGCTGAAAATATTGAAAAAAGAAAACAAGAAAAAGAATTAGCTAAACTTGAAAAACAACAAGAAAAGCTAAATAAGAAAAAAGAAAAAGTTTCAATAAGCGATAGCAACACTTCGTTAAACCCAAGTAATAATGGATTTAATGAAGATATTTCTACTGAAGATTTAATAAAACAGAATGAAGATTTATTAAAAAAATTAGCTTTAAGCAAAGCTACTGACGTAAAAAATATTAATAAAAAACCACAGAAGAAACCACGCCAAGCGAAGCAGACTATAATTTATGAAAGTGAAAGTAGTGAAACTGAAGAAGAAGAAATTATTATAAAAAAGAAACCAAAACATAAAAAGAAAGCTACAAAGAAAAAAGTAGTATATGAAAGTGAAAGTAGTGAAGAAGAAGAAGAACCCGTAATTACTAAAAAATTACAAAAAGTAAAATCTGTGAAACCACAATATGAAGAAGAACAATATTATGAACCGCCAGCACCAAGACAACGATTAAAATATAGTGACGTGTTTAGATTTCAGTAAGCAAAGCGGACAGAACAAAGTTCTTATGTAAAATTATAAAAACATAACTAAAATTATTTATTTATATATATTATATAATAGTATAATGAACATTACTGAAACACCGCCAGATAAAAAAATAGTATTATCAAAGTTTAATTTTTCATGTGACGATATAGACGATAGCATACCGAAACCATTACCACAAGCACTCAATTTTTTTATGCTTATATGCGGTAAGCCCGCTAGTGGTAAGACTTCTTTAATACTTAATTTAATATGTAAGAATAATAAAGTATATAATAAAAAGTTTAATCGTATATTCGTATATAGTCCATCTTTAATAACAATGAAAGACGAGCCATTCGGCGATTTACCCGAAGATCAACAATACACAGAATTAAGAGAAGATAATTTAGAATATGCTTTATCTTTAATAAAAGATAGTGGTGAAAAAGTATTATTTATTTTAGACGACGTGGTAAATGATATGAAGCGTAATGGAGTATTAACATTACTTAATAAAATGTTAATGAATAGACGGCATTTAGCTGGTGCTGGTGGTTCTTGTAGTTTTATTATCACTACTCAAGTATACAATAAGATACCGATAAGTATAAGAAAAACAGCTACGCAGATTATCTTATATCAAACTAAAAATAAAAGAGAAATAGAAACAATATATGAAGAATTAATATTAATACCAAAAGACGATTTTTTCCAAATCTTAAAATACTGTTTTAATGAAAGATTTAATTTTATCTATATAGACGTGAATAAACCACACGATAAAATGTTTCATAAGTGTTTTAATGAATTAAGTTTTACTAGTAGTAATCAATTAGATTATTAAAAAGTTTTATGACGGTAAGAGACGTAAAAAATGTACAAGCGTCGGTAAAAATTGAAAAGTATGGTCTTACCCAAGCGGGCGATCTAAAATTACCCGTGAAAAATCTTTAAACTTACTAGCTACTCTATTTTTTTCTTTCATTATATTTCTATCATCCATACCCCGTCTTTCACTAACTTCGGGGTTTAGCTGACTTTCATATTTATATATATCTACTACGGGCTTACCAATACTACCACCACCGCTTCTTTCAAAAAAATCGCTATATCTTCGTGTATGATACGGATTTATAGAAGTAGAAGTATTAACACTCATAGCATCACCAAATCTACGCTGAACTGAAACCATTATTTATATATAATAATGATATATTAAAATTAAAGTTAAAAATTATATTTTAGTTAGCGAAGCATACTCTGTTTAGCGAAGCATACTCTGTTTAATGTCCATTTTCTAATGATTCACAGTATGTCTCCCATACTCTAACACATTTATTAAGTGTTTCGCACCATTGATAACCACAACTTATACAGCACCCGTGTTCATCATACGGGCTTCGAACCATATTAAGTAAAACTATAAAAATAAACTCTTTAATCATTATATATTATATAAAAGAAAAAAATTATTAGTTAAACTCAACTATAAAATTACCATTTTTTCTTATCATTTTATTCGTTTCTTTATTTAATTTTTTACTAAACTTTTTTCTCTCATTCTTTACTGCTTTTTTAGTAATCGGTTCACCCCAGTGATATCTAGCTATAACTGGTAATAATTCTTCGGGTAATTTCGGGTAATATTTTCTATACCATTCTATACCGTCTAATTCATTCGTAATCTGTAAAAAACTTAACGGCACTCCGTCTTTATGTGGTTCTTTTCCATCACTTCTTAATTTATTTAATGTTTCAGCAGATACATGATAATCATAAGCGTCTATACTAGAATATTCAGTATTAGTTTCGTCAGCAGAACCGCAAGTATAAGATAACATATTATTTCTATTATCTATTAATTGAATATTTCCGTTCGGTTTCTTATATTCTTCTACGAAATCAATATTACCGACTTTATTATATCTCGGGTCTTTACCAACTCCAACACGAACACCAGCACACGACTTAATAGTAAATGGATTTTTAATAAGTATCGGGTCGCTTTTCAATTCTTTACTCATTATATATTATATTAAGAAAATAATTTTAATTATTTTTTAACTTAAAAGAAAACTCTTTTAACTCTTTAATTTTTTCGTCAATTTCTTTAATTAATTCTTCATGAGTTTCACTACTTTCAATTAATTTAAGTTTAGTCATTTCTAAATCTTTAACAGATTGATTTATTGAAGCTTTACCGAGTAAAAATAATCCAATTACAGCAAGAGCAGAACCACCAAAACCAAGAATAATATTTTCCCACGCCATATTTATAAATATAATAAAGAAAATAATTTTAGATAAAAAAACTTAAATATTAAGCGGAGCAAACTTCGTTAACTAAACCACCACCCACTTTTTTCAGCTTCTAACTTTAATTTTTTCTGTTCTTCTAATTGATTGATATATGATTTTACGCATTCAAGATCACTCGCTAGTCTATCAACTTTTTTATTTAAGTCGTTTAGAATATTACAAATAGCTAAATCATTACTGTTTAACTTATTCAATATTTCTCGGTTTTTTTCAGCTTGATAGTTATTTCCGCTATATGGGATTTTAGTAACAGATTTCATCATATATACTTATAAAATATATTATTTATTAGATTTTTTCTAATATTTTTTTAGTGGATATACAATATATAATTTTATCTTTAGTATTATATAATAATGCCGAAGAAATCTAAAAAACAAGATAAGAAGAGCGTAAAAAAGATACCAGCAAAAGCGGGTGCGAAAGCAAAAATTAAAACTGGTGGTAAAGTAGAAGTAATATTACCAGTAGATAGAAGCCGTGGACCGTATAGACCACGAAAGACAGAAGAAGAAAAATTAAAAGAAAGATTAGAACAATTAAGAGCAACTGAAAGACGAGATTATGCCCAGCAAGTTCTAGCACCAAGACAAATAGCGGGTAGTTATAGAAGCGGTGGTAGTATTTATAGAAGCGAACCAACAGCACCGACTGGCGGGTGGACTGGATTAAGTAAAGATAAAAATACTGAACGACTAAAAGCAGTAGAAAAAAAATTAGATAAACTTTTAGAAAAACCAAAAGAACCAAAAGAACTCCAAACGGTGCCACGCCAAACGGTGCCAAAAAGTGAATTAGAAGTAGTCCAGAGTGAAATAGTTAGAGCAAATATTAGACGTGGTATGGAGAGAAGAGATAGAGAACAACGACTAAAACAAGCTGAAGAAAGTGGTAAAAGAGAACAAGAAAAACGAAGACAAGAGCAGAGTAGAGTTAGAGTAGCAACTCGTGAATTAAGTAAAGAACGGTCAGCATTAGAACAATCAAGACAAGCTGAAGAAGAAAGAATATTAAGATTAGAAAATGAAAGAAAAGAAAGAGAAAAAGAAGATAAAGAAAGACAACAAAAACAAAGAGAAAGACGATTAGATGAAAGAGAAAGAGAAGAAAGATTAAGACAAAGTAAAAGAGAATTAGAAAATATTTCTCGTATAGAAAAAGAAAAACGAGAATTACAAAGAAGACAGAAAGCATTACAAGAAGAACAAGATAGAAAAGATAAAGAAGAAGCTTTTAAAGAAAAAGAAAAAATTGATAGAGAAGCACAAATAGTAAAAAGAAGAGAAAGAGAACTATTAAAAAAAGAAGCTTATGATTTACAAAAACATGAACAAGATGTAAGTGATTTATTTAGTGAACTAGAAGAAGCACCACGACCAACAAAAAAACCACAACCACAACCCGAACCCGAATTACAAGAAGAACAAGCGGAGCAGACTGATGAAGAGTTTAAAGATGTTCAAGAAGTAGCCGACGGCCCACGCTCAGCGTCAAGAGAACAGCAAATATTACAAGATCAAGAAATAGCACGTAATCTTTTAAGAGAAGAAGCTAGAAATAGAGATAGAAAAATTAAACAAGCACAAGAAAGAGAAAATGAATTATCTAAATTAAATAGAGAGTTCATAGCACATAAAAATAGAGAAGACCGTAATAGACGAAGAAGAGAACAAAGACGAAAAGAACAACAAGAAAGAAAATCAATCGCAGAACGTGTAGCTGGTGATGTAATAGAAAAAGCAGTAAAAAGAGAAGAAGCAGAAGAAGTTAGTGGTTCATTAGTAAGTGATATAGTTAGTGAATCTGTAACTAAAAGTCTTTTAGATAAACCACCAGTATCTGCTGGGCGTGGTCGTGATGTTAAACAAGAATCACGTGAAAAAAATATAGAAGCGGGTGCTACTAGACAAGAGCAAGAAAACTATGAAGAAGATTTAAAAAGAATAAAAAGATTAACTGATGGTATATACAGTGCTTTCGGTATTAATTTAACTGCTTCTGCTGGTGCTACGGATTATAATAAAAAAACAACTAGTAAAAATAAAAGAGTTCAAATTAGACGAGATGCTGTAAGAAAATTAAGAGAACGTGGTTTAACAGATAATGAAATACAGCAATTTACTGATACATTAAATGAAATAGACCAACTTTTAGCAAGAAGAGATGATTTCGGTAATAGATTTCAACGAAGACGTGGAGAACGTGTAGCGAGACAAGTTAGAGAAATAGAAGAAAGAGAAGATTAAAATTAATATTATAAGATATTTATTATATATATATTATTATAAATATGCCGACAGAATATCTTAAAGAAGCTGTTAAAGATGGTTTTTTAACTAAAAAGCAATACGACAAATTACCCGAAACATTATTATTCGCTATCGTGAATAAAAAAAGAAAAGAACAAAAATTACCGATACAATCTCAAAATAGCGGTAAAAAATCAAAAACGAAAAAATAAAAATATTATATATATTATATAAATGAGTTATATTATACCACCAAATAGTAAAAGTAGTATTATATTATATTTAGATAGTAGAGATGCTGATAGTTATTTAGCTCAAAATAGTGATGGTAAAGATTTATATAGTTATTTTATATATATTCTTAAAGAAAATATTGAAATACCCGCAAATCAGCGAGCATTAATAAGTTTAAACTCGGCTACTATACCGTATAGTTTTTATAATATACGAGAAAATATTAATGATAAATTAATTTATAGTATTAGTGCTGGTGGAGAATCAACAAACACACAAGAATTAGAAATACCAGCGGGTAATTATTCAGTATATAGTTTAGCAGATATAATAGCTACTGATATAAATAGTCACCAAGTTATCGGTCAGTTAGAATATACTTTTACTATGGAGTATGATACTGATAAAAATAAATATTTATATGGTGCTATTAATGATTTAGTATCAGCTCAACCAGTCACAATAGCTTTTTATTTTTTAGATAATGAACGGGGATGTAATATAGAAATGGGTTTTAATGAAAATGATAATATAACTATAATTAATACGCAAGATAAAAGTTTAAGATATAGTCATAATGTAGTAGATATTAATGGTTCTATTCATGGTGTTTATATTCGTAGTAATTTAGTTAGTAAAGGGACATTAGATAGTCAAAACGGCACATTAAGTAATATTTTAGCAAGATTACCATTATCTGTTCAAAGTGGTGGTATTTTATTCGCAGATCAAAGTTCACATAAATCATTAGTAGATATTAGAACTATAAATACTTTAACAATAAGATTAACTGATGAAAGAAATAGAATATTAGATTTAAATGGTCTTCACTTTCAGTTATCCATAAGTATAGATTTCGTTTATGCTGAAAAACCGATATTACTACCCACTGGTGGTAATAGTGAAAATAATGGTTTAAGTTTTCATAGAGATGTAGCCACTAGAACTAATACTAAATCTAAAATAACTAACTAAAATTACATATTATTATTATTAATAAAAATTATATAGTATAATATTATAAATAATGGGTTTCTTTTCACGACTAGGCAGTAAAATCTCACACGGATTAGAAGCGGGTGCTAGGCTCGGTAAGAAAGTTCTAGGGACTGTTCACCGAGTAGGTAATAAGATAGCTACCACTGGTTCTAAAATAGTAAGTGGTGTAGAACGCATACCAGTTATCGGTCAGGCACTCTCACCCGTCACTGGTGTAGTTAGGTCGGGTATCGGTCTTATTAAAAATGTAAGTGATGTAGCGGGTAGGGGAGTAGAAATGATAGAAGAAGCAGAAGATATAGTAAGACGTGGTGGTCAAGCAATACGCACTGGTGATGTTCAATCTGCGAGCGAAGTTATTAGACGTGGTAAAGATTTAGTCGGTTCTGCTAAATCACAATTAGAACGAGCGAAAGAAGTTAAAGCAGAAGCTGTAAAAATCGCCACAAGAGATAAAAATTAAAATTAGAAGTATTTTTTAAAAATAATATATAATTATATAATATAAATATGAGTTTAGAAGAGAAATATTCACGTGTAGCTAATACTTATTCTTATAGTATTCAAGCTAATCAAAGCGACGATAATTATGATGATATCGGTTCTTTTAGAATAACAATACCACCATTCCCGTTTAAAGAAAATCAAGCTAGTCAAGTGGGTATTTTTACATTAGAAAGTTTTTATATAACTGGACAGACAGAAGCTGATTATGTAAGTAATGGCACTGGTGGTCTTCCAGCTAATGGTGATTATGATGCTAGTGGATTTTTTTTAGAAATAAATGGTTTAGGTGTAAGACCACAATTATACACCACTGGGCTATCTAGTAATGTAAGAAGTAATAAATTATTTACAATTATTAATGAATATGGATCTAGGCGTAGAGCTGGTGATTCTAGCCATTTAAGTAGTAGAGTAGTATGTGGTGGTGAAAGTGGTAAAGAAGTAGTCTGTAGTAATCCAAGTGGCAGTGTTTTACATGTTAAAGTTTATTCTATGAATACTGGAGAAAAATTAACAAGCACAACATTAGACGCAATTATTAATTTTAAGATTGAAATGCTACCAACAGAAATATCTAATGGTATGTAAATTATTTTTTAACGTAGTGTTGCTTTCGCTTAACGTAGTGTTGCTTTCGATTAACGTAGTGTTGCTTTCGCTTAACTTTTTTTTATTATAGATTTTTAAAGTTTTATGACGGTAAGAGACGTAAAAAATGTACAAGCGTCGGTAAGATTTGAAACGTATGGTCTTACCCATAAGAATAAATAAAAATCTAAAACTAAAACTAAAACAATTTTCACGAAAAATAAAATATAAGTATTAGTATAAAAATGAGCTTTGAACGTGTCCACCCCCCACAAGTTAATTATGATAATGTTTTACCACTCGCAGTAGAGAGCCGTAGCAATCGTAGAGAGTTTCACCCCGTTAATGGTCAGTCTTTCTCTAATGGTAATGGTGCTACCGTAATCCGTATTGATGTTAATGCTGACAGTATGTTAGATGCCAGCCATTCATATCTAGAATGTGACATTACTAATAATAACGCTAATACTACATGGATGGGTCTTAATCCATTTTCACCCGCTTTTATTCAGCGTCTTCGTATTGAAAGTGGCGGTGTAGTTCTAGAAGATATTAATGAATATTCAAGATTGTATGCTATGCTTTCTCTTAATCAGTGTCCGCAGTCTTACATACAGAATAATCAATCTAATCAAGGATTATATAAACCCGTCACTTCAGGTATGCTTATGCCCGCTGGTGCTGTAGCCGAAGGTTTTGAAGGTGTGCTAGGTGGGTCAGCCCACGTTATCGCTGGTGGGACTGCGACTGATGCGTGTTCTGTAGTAGGCACACAGACTAATCTAGATACTGAACTTTATTATCCAATGACAGCACAAGCGGTTTTATCGGGCGTTAATTCTACCGATACTGATGGCACTACTCCAGTGGGTGTCGCTGGTGAAAATCAGCCCACCGCTAATGGTCTCGCTGGTCCACACTCTCGCCATAAAGTTCGTGGTGGTGCTTCTACCAAGATGTGCTTTCCACTCGTATGTGGCTGGCTTAATATGGATAAATACATTCCACTTATCATGATGAACGCTGGCTTTACTATTGAAATTACACTCTGCGATGCTAACCGTATCGGTGTATGCTATACAGAGGCGGCCGACGATGATACAGCTATCGGTGATGCTGTGGACTGTGCGTGGACGGTCTCGGGTATTAAATATGTTTCTCATTTGATTGATTTAGATCGTGAGTTCTACGATAAACTCCGTCTAGTTATGGATGACGCTGGTGGGACTTTACAGCTCGCTGGACAGACATACCGACACTTTACTGGTAATTTACCCGCTGGACAAGGTCCACATACTCTAACACTACCCGCTCGTGTTAAGTCGGTTAAATCTATTTTCGGCACTTTTATTGATAGCACACAAGTCGGCAGTAATTCTAATTTTGATTCGTCTGTCTTCCAGAATGCGTTTCTACATAAATACCGCTTTGAAATCGGTTCTGTCCGTTATCCACAGACTGATGTGACAGCTTCATCACGTGAAAACGAAGTAGAATTACAGAAAGCGTGGGGAAAGCTCGGGGACTACTCGCACCAGACCGCTTACGCATATAAACATACACTTAATGGTGAAACCGCTAGAACTGGTTTAAGTGTTCCGTCTGCTACTCTTTCTGCGTTTTTCGTGGGTTATGACTTTGAAGCATTCCAGCGTGTAGCATTAGAAAGTGGTATTAATACTGCTGACCGCTCACTACCAATTAACTTTATCTGTGAGCGTAATGCTAATTCAACTAATCCAACTCGTGCCGACTTCTATGTTCTTACTGATGCTATCTTCTATATTAATATGGATGGCACTGCTTCGGTTTCGGTCTAAACGAAATAAGCTACTAACGTAAATAATTTTTTTATAATTAATATTTTTTATATCTATCTATTATATAATGAAAAATAGATTAGAGTTAAAAATTAAAGATAGTAATATTAAAGATAAACGATTTACTGCTATATTTACTGATAAAGATGGTAAGATTGTTAAAAATACTCATTTCGGTTTAAAAAATCCAGTAATAGGGACTTATATAGATCATAAAAATAAAGATATAAGAAAAAGATATATAGCAAGACATGAAGCAACAGAGAAAAAGTTTTATAAAGACCCACAGAGAGCTTCTACTCTTTCTAGATATATATTATGGGGTGAAGCTGATAATTTAAAACAATCAATAGAAGATTATAAAAAAAAATATAATTTATTATAATATATATGAACTCATATTATTTAACCACTTCTATAATTTCTTATTTCTATATTTGTTATAAGTTCGGTATAGACTATGAAAAATATAATCTTAATAAAAATAAAAAATATATAAGTAATATATAATGAGACCGATAATATCTAGAAGTGGTGGAAAATCTAAACTATTAAAAGATATATTACCGCTTATACCCGAACATGATAGAAATTAAAGAAATAATAGTTATGAATTATTAAAAAAATATCTATATATAATATTATTACTGAAATGAGTGAAACTGATGGTGGACTAATAGAAATAGAAAGAATGAGTATAGATCAGTTAGCTGGTGCTGTGGTATTATTTTTAGGTGCTGTGGGTTCTCTATTATTAGTTATATGGCAGTCTCGTTGTGCGTGTAAGTGTCGTATAGGGTGTAGTGATAAATGTTATATCTTTGACTGTTCAAGAGAGCCACCACCAATAAATCAAGATAAAAAAGATAAAAAAGAAAAAAATAAAGAAATAAAAAAAGAAAAAATTGAGACGGTTAATAGTAATGAAACAGAAGAAGAACGAGAAGAAATATTACCATAAAAACTAATTTCTATCTATTATCTTAAAATCTTAATTACCGTAATAAAAATTATAATTATTTTTTTAATTCTC